>ERZ1504241.79-NODE-79-length-51873-cov-8.952121_pt1 | contig 51873 bp, 53 predicted proteins | sample MGYA00572243_ERZ1504241 | MGnify/ENA primary metagenome ERZ1504241 (study PRJEB39906, sample SAMEA3182114) | gut metagenome | biome: human; feature: gut; material: Stool; isolation source: human stools | place: Canada | collected 2013-06-10 ... | reverse complement strand
GGCAGATAAGATAGTTTGAAACTCAACTCCCTCAGCTCTTGAATCCGCATTAAAATAAAAAATCAAAAACAAAACGGATATGAGAACAGCAATAGCAACAAAATTCGTGGCTTGGGAAGTGCCGACATTGGACGCACTGAAAGGCAGCAAGGTTTACATCCTACGTGAGAAACTGAACAACGGAGGGCAGATGAACCGAGAAGAAAAGGATTGGCTCACCGAAAAAGTGAACAGCAACACCTATTTCAAGAGCGCAGTCCCCTTGCAAGGCTGGAGGTTTGACTTCTCCGACATTCTCCGAACCTACATCGTGAAGCAATACGGACATTGGGCGGAATACAAGGCTACCGACAAGACCGCACTCCGCAATTTCCTTTACGGCAGGATTGACAGCATCGTGGAACTTAACAAATGATACGGCTATGACAGCAACGGTATACTTCAGACAAATGACGCAATACATGGGGCTTGCGATATGCACCCTAATCGTGCGCACCACCCTTTGGGTGTTAGGCATCCTTTGGGGTATCGTAAGAGAGATAATAAACGGAGTGTTCCGAGTGGCGATAGGCATAATCGTGGCTGTCCTTTCCACTATCGCCTTCTTCGGCTTCATCCTTTGGTTATTCACCCTTTAATCCTTACCGACATGAACAAGACAACGGAAAAAATGCCTACATGGAGTTTATGTTACCTCATAAATGGGGACGCAACAGGATTGACGGACAATGAAATCCTCTTGATTGATAGATGGATGAATGATTGGCAGGTACAAATCGTTTCACCCGTTACGGATGAGGAAGGAAACGCACAACCATACTTTTCACGCTATCCGCTTTTCGGACTTCCTGCCGAAGTGGAGGACTGCGACATACTTTATTTGAATGACAACCCATCAAAAATATAGCGATATGAAAACGACAGACCATTTCAAGAGAACGATACAGATGTATTTGGAGCAACGTGCGACGGAAGATGCGCTCTTTGCCAAGAACTACCGCAACCCTGCCAAGAACATAGACGATTGCGTGACCTACATTCTGAACTATGTGCAGAAAAGCGGTTGCAACGGCTTCACGGACGGGGAGATATACGGACAAGCCATACACTACTATGACGAGAACGAGATAGAGGTGGGCAAGCCTATCCAGTGTCAGATAGCCGTGAACCACGTGGTGGAACTTACCGCAGAGGAAAGGGCGGAAGCACGTCAGAACGCAATCCGACAATACCAAGACGAGGAACTCCGCAAGTTGCAGAACCGCAACAAGCCGAGAACCGCCACCAAAGCGACCACCCAAGAAGTACAACAACCCTCATTATTTGATTTAGGCTTATGAAACCGAGAACACACATACAGCAGGAAGTCGCACATCTGAGCAAGCGACTACCGAGATTGACCGCCACGCAAAAGGCATACGCTTTCCGTCATTGCTTCAAGCACTACGCAATCAAGAGAGCGGACGGCACGAACATCTGTACCGAGTGCGGACATTCGTGGAAGAGCGACCACGACCTTGCAGACACCCTTTGCGGATGCACCTGCCCCCATTGCGGTATGCAGTTGGAAGCGTTGCGCACCCGAAAGAGCGTTTTCAGCGAGAATGAATACTTCTCCATTGTCACCACCAGCAAGCAGTATCAAGTGATACGCTTCTTCTTCGTCAAGTCCCGATACAAGGCAGGGCAAGCAGCCGAGTATTCCATTTATGAAGTGGTGCAGAGGTGGATTTCGCCCAAAGGCACAACCACCACCGTTGCCCGACTTCGTGGTATGTCAATGTTGTATTACGACCAATGGGCGGAATACAGCGACATGGAGGTGCGCAAGAACAACGGACTTCACGCATACGATATAGCACCTATGTGTACCTATCCCCGACAGCGTTTCATCCCCGAACTGAAACGCAACGGTTTCAACGGGGACTATCACAACACACTGCCGTATGACCTTTTCACGGCTATCCTTTCCGACAGCCGAGCCGAAACACTCTTGAAGGCAGGGCAATACGCCATGTTGAGCTACTATATTCGCAGTTCCTTTGACATGGAGCAATATTGGGCATCCGTCAAGATTTGCATCCGCAACGGTTACACCATTTCAGACGGCTCCGTATGGTGCGACACCATAGATCTCCTGCGTCATTTTGGCAAGGACACGAACAGCCCGAAATACGTCTGCCCTGCCGACCTCAAAGCGGAACACGACAAGTTGGTGGCAAAGCGCAACCTGCAAAGGGAGCGTGAGCGGACGGAACAGCAACGGCAAAAGGCGATTGAGGACGAGAAGAACTATCTGAAAGACAAAGGAATGTTCTTCGGGTTGATGTTCTCCGACAACCTTATCCTTATCAAAGTTATTGAGAGCGTGGAGGAAATGGAAGCAGAGGGAAAAGCCATGCACCATTGCGTGGGTGGCTACCATAGAAGAAAAGACTCCCTAATCCTCTCCGCCACCATTGACGGAAAGCGGATTGAGACGATAGAGGTTTCACTGACAACGCTGAAAGTGGTACAGAGCAGAGGGGCATGCAATTCCAACACCGAGTACCACGACCGCATCATCCGACTTGTGGAAGACAATGCCGGACTGATACAACAGCGGATGAACGCAGCATAATATCAACCTATAATACAAAATGATATGGAAGTAAGATTTGAAAGCATGGTATGCTTGTGGGACGATAAAATCCCCACGATGTTCCTTGAATTTATGAACCTCCTCACTCTTTGTCAGAGTGAGGGGCAGTTAAGGGCGGGCGTCAAGGATTTCGCCAAGAAGCACGAACTTGACAAGTTCTTTCATTACGGCTTCGGCTCACACCATTTCTACCTGCACCAACGCTACACAAGCGCCCCCGAAATGGTGATGCAGAACAGAGTGCTGTCAGTACATTTCTAACCATCAAAAGCAACGATTATGGCAACACGAATGACCATCAACGGAGTTAGCACCTGCACAGAGGCAGGTACGGAGAAGTACGAGAAATTCCAAACGGGTATCGGCAGGCGCAAGCGGACACTTGTGCAGTACGACTACCGCCACACGGACGGGGAATTATTCTCTTGTGTGAAACCCACGTTGGACGAGTGCCGAGCCGCACGGGACAAGTGGCTGACGGCAAAAAGAGGAAAGGAGGACAAGCGATGAACGAATCAGGCTACCAAACGCTGATAGTCAAGTTCAGCAAGCCCATCACGGAATTGGACGGCATCTTTGACGATGCCGAAGCGTGGGGAGTTGAAACCCTTAAAGGATGGGTAGAGGACTACGAGAGCAGTCGGTTTACCGCCATTGACAGCCATACGGCAGTCATAACGAGCGAGTATAATATGGAGTGTGTGAAAACATGGTTGGAAAGGAACACCCCCATAGCCGAGAAAACAGAATTTTGAACATTCGGGCGGTGTCCGCACCGCCCGAACATAGCACCCAAAGAAGAATGAATATGATAGCAAAGACAATTTTGGAGCAGATAGGTGGCAGACGCTTTGCCGCCATGACGGGGAGCAAAGACTTCATAGACATGGGCAACGGCTTACGCATGAGCCTTGCGAGGAACAAGACGAGTGCCAACCGCCTTGACATCATCTATGATGCAGGGGCAGACCTCTACAATATGCGCTTCTACCGCAGGACGTTCAGCAAAAAGACATTCGAGTGCAAGACGAAAGACATAGAAACGCACGAGGGGATATATTGCGATATGCTGGAGGAAATGTTCACGATGGTGACGGGGCTTTACACCCGTTTTTAAGGGGGGTGGGCGGCGAAAGCCGCCTACTTTCTTTCATGAGCATGATGGCGGATAAGAAAGTAGGCAAAGAAACCTTTGTCCTAATCTACGATAGTATTTACAAAAACAAGTTTTTATCATGGAAGCAATCAGACAGAACGGAAAAATTATCTTGCACAGCAATGACGGAACAAGCATGAAGATGATTTTCAAAAAAACAGAGTTTTTATTTGAGAAAGAGTAAGATATCGACATTATTCTCAAAGAATTATTACTTTATTGGAGAAACCGTCACATATAACTGATATAAATCATTCAATGATAACAACTAATCCCAAAAATTTCCGTAACTTTGTACTATGTTAAAAGCATTACAGATACAAGAACTTGTGAAAGGAGGCGAAGGCTATAATGTGGACTTCAAACGTAGTGTGCCTTCTAAGGTTAAGGAAATCTCCGATGAGGTTGCGAGCTTTGCCAATGCAGCTGGTGGTTATGTTCTTATCGGAGTTGATAATAATAATCAGATTATTGGCGCAGAGATTGATAACAATAAACGTTCTGCCATTCAAGATACGATTGGTGAAATTTCTCCTGCATTGAGATGTGAGTTTTATCCTGTTGATGTCGAAGGTAAACAGGTATGGGTCATTGACGTTCCTAGTGGTAAAGATAAGCCATATATTACGGGAGGTGTTATATACGTTAGAGAAGGAGCCAATTGTCAGAAACTTCGTTCTGCTGAAGAGATACGGGCATTCTTTGCTGAGTGCGCCAAGATTTTTTATGATGCCATTCCTTGTCGATGGTTTAATATTGATAAAGATATTGAGCCTCGCAATTTACAAACCTTTATGGAAATGGCAAATCTTTCAGATACATTGCCTCTCAGAAGGCTATTTGAAAGTCTTGAACTCTTGACAGAGGAAGGTATTGCTAAAAATGCCACGGCTCTCTTCTTTGGACGCGAGCCAGAGCACAAATTTCCCCATGCAATTATCAGGTGTCTTCGTTTCAAAGGACTTGATAAGGTGCATATCATAGATGACAAAACTTTTGGTAGTCCTCTTTATCAGCAATATATTAATGCTCTTTCGTGGATAGAGAGTAAACTTGAAGTTGAATACATTATCAAAGGTACAGGACCCCGTGAAGAAATATGGGAAATTCCTCTTGATGTTTTTAAAGAGTCCATTATGAACGCCATTTGTCACCGCGACTTATATGAAGAGGGTGGTACAATTATGGTGGAGGTATATGATAATCGAGTTGAAATATCAAATCCCGGTGGATTATTACCAATAGTAGCGGCAGAATTTGGTCATAAGAGCATGAGTCGTAATCCTCTCATCTTTGGACTCTTCACAAGAATGCAGGTTGTTGAAAAAGTAGGATCCGGCATTCCCCGTATGCGTAGATTGATGAAAGAAGCTGGGTTACCAGAGCCGAAATTTGACACCCAAGGCTTCTTTACAGTCACCTTCATGAAGCGGGTTAAGACCAATAATTTCACAGATGGCACATTAAATGGCACATTAAATGGCACATTAAATGGCACTGAGCAATTAGTCTTTGATTGTATCAAAGCTACTCCTGGCATAACAGCGAACACTTTGATTCAGCAAACAAATAAAAGTGTCAGAACAATACGAAGAATAGTTAAACGGCTCATTGATAATGGAATAATAGAGCATAAAGGTTCCAAGAAAACAGGAGGTTACTATATTCTCTATTCTTATAACGACTAAATTGTGATAATATGCCATTTACCATTGTTTGTGATCGTAGTTTTCATCAACCTCACATTAGATTATTACGTATTCGACCTAATAATCTTCAGTTAACAATCCGCCATATATTTGTCTCTCTTGCAAATATGAGTTGGATTGATTCATTTTTGCCAGAATATCTTAGACAGTCTTTATATGCAAGAGTAGAACCTACCGTTAGAACGATAGCAAATCACCTTAATGATGGTAACCTTACCGCTGTGGATTCTCATTCCGGGGAACTTGTCGTTTCAGAACTTGCACGGCAAGGAGTTGTTAATCGTTATGGGTACCTTGATATACCTATAGGAGAGCTCATTGCTACTCAGGTAGCTCAAAATCCGGGTTTTGACTTCTATTCGGTAAATCTAAATGACATTATTCTGTTTGGAGAATCAAAATATGTTGCTGCAAGGACTGCTCATAATGATGCCTTAAAACAAATTGTTAATTTTAAGAGAGATCAGAAGGATGATAAAGATTTAGTTACAGTTCATCCTTTTGTTCCCGAAGGTAGGCGAAATGCTTTCGTAAATTATAATAATGGGCAAAAGGGATATATTGCTGCTTTTGCAGCAAAAAATGAGAGTGATGATGAATTAATTACTAAAATCCAAGCTAATGCTTATTTTCAGCGATTAACAGATAGCTCAGAATTAATTTGTGTAGCAGTTGATGTATGAATAGAATGAAACAAATTTTAGAAGGTAATGATATTGAGCTACTTCTTAATGAAGTTATCTCAAATGTATTTCATAAAGGGCTTATTGACATATCTGATTCTGAGACTTTATCTTTAATAAAAGTATATTATCCTCAAATTTTTGCTTTAAAAGAGATAGAGATTTTACGCTTTATGGCATTGTTTTACAAAGACTTGTCCGAGCCAAAAACATTAAAAGAGCAAATCTTTAGAATGTATCAGGATGTAATCTATGAACATTACAATTATACCTATACTCCTGTACAAGTTGGCATAGCTTCTGGTATAGCTCAGAATAGAGTGTTTAGCTTTTCTGCTCCTACGAGTACAGGGAAGTCCTATCTCATAATGAATTTAATTCGGGATTGTGATACGGATGTAGTCGTAGTTGTGCCTTCTAGAGCACTCATAAATGAGTATTACTCTAAACTTTGTAATCTAATTCCGGATAAAAGTGTCAATATTCTTACATTTGTTGAGAAAGTAAATACTGCACACGCTAACAAAAATGTTTTTATTGTTACACCAGAGCGTTGTAGAGAGATATTTAAGTATGCCAATGATTTTAATATTGGGTTATTTTTGTTTGATGAAGCGCAATTAAGCAATGAAGAAAATCTAAGAGGAATGTATTTTGATAATATAATACGCCGTTGTCATGATAAATTTAAGAATGCAAAATTAGTTTTCGCTCAGCCATTTATTGAAAATCCTGCTTCTCAGATAGAACGAAATAATTTAGGGAATGAACAGACCGATTTTAGAAGATATAAGCATCGTAATGTCGGACAGCTCTATCTTACATATGATAATTCCGAGTTTTTTCACTTTGGTATAAATAAAGAAATAATGGGTTCACGAAAAATCAAATGCAACTTCGATCCCATATTAAAATGTATTAAAGAAGAAGGCTCTGTGTTATTTTATGTTTCCAAATCAAAGATACTATCACGTGAATTTTATCAGGAATTCAAACCCTATATTTCACTATGTAAAAAAATATCAGATAAAAGAGCTCTTGACCTTATAAGTAGAATACAGATGTATACTGGAGGTAAAACTGATTATTCAAGGAATTACTATTCTTTATTTATTGATTTACTCTCATATGGCATTGTTGTACATCATGGTTCGATGCCTTTAGAAGCACGACTTGTTGTTGAGAACTTCACAAAAAGTGGTTTTTGTAGAATTTGTTTTGCCACTTCAACCTTAGAGCAAGGTATAAATATGCCTTTCGACATCGTTTTTTTAGATCGACTTGAGGCGAGTGATCCTATTGGGGTTAAAAATCTAATAGGGCGTGCAGGTCGTTCATCGGAATCTCCTGAATTTGATTATGGGTGCGTGGTTATAAGATCTTCGGGTATGACAAAGTTTCGTAAATTAATGAATACGGAAGATCGGCTATCATCCAAATCAATGCTAGATGAAGAAAAATTAGAAGATGATGATTTAGAAGAAATAAAACAAGAATTGAACGATGGTAGTTATGACGACTATCTTAACTTGCCACAAAGCAAGTTACAGCGATTAAGCGATGACGAAAGCGATCAGCTTATATCACAGTTACTTGATTACTTATTCTATAAAAATAAATTCATTCCATCTGAAATTGTCATTTCCAATGGCGAACGCTGGAAAAATATGATTGAATCGTTCGAAAAATTCTATGCTCACTATATAAGACGAGATTTGTCAAAAGGAGAAATTAGTATTCTTCATACAGCAATCCGTATTTTGGTTTGGCGTGTAGAAGCCAAAACATTTAAAAATATGTGTCAGTTACGCTATCAATATGTAAGTCGAACAAAGGAACGTTCTGAATATAAGCGAAATAAGTGGGAATTTAAATTAGAGGCTAGATTCACTGCTAAATATCAAGAAATACCTAATAAGAATTGCTTTGCTGTGCCACTATTTGAATATGGCACAGCGGCTTCGTCTGTTGACTATGATAGCATTATATATGATACATATGACTATTTAGATAAACTCATAGGGTTTAAATTATCTGATATACTCTATGCGGCATTTTATAAATTCTTTGAACGTCATCAAGAAGAACGGGCATTGGTGGCTGCAAATTATATTAAATATGGAACAGACGATCCTAAAGAAATATGGCTCTTAAAATATGGCGTGATGTTTGAAGATATGGAAACATTAAAACCTCATATCCAAGATATCAATGAGCAGGAGATTGTTGTTGCACAATCTTACTATGAATTACCACCTGAAAATCAGAAAGTAATAGAACGATTTGTAAACTAAAGACAATAGTATAATTCCTCCGCAAAAAGTAAGAGTTGATTTATTCGTCTGTACACGTTCGTTTAAAGTCCTTTTGGATGAACGTGTGCAGACAACCTGCATTAAGCAGAGAAAAGGGCTTTACCTCACGCCAAAACAGATGATTATTCTTTTTGCTATCTCTTTGAGCTAAAATCGGGAAACTGCATATAACCACCTGATCCATAGATGGAACAATCCGTCCTCACAGCAGGCAAATTAGGAAGAATGATTTTATCCCATGAGCCTTGTTAAAAACAAGACCTGTGCCAACCACCTTGATATCATCTTTGACGGAGGAACCGACCTCTGCAATATGCGTTTCTACCGCAGAGCGTTCAGCAAAAAACATTCAAGAGCAAGACGAAGGACATAGAAACGCGCGAGGGAATATATTGCGATATGATGGAGGAAAAGTTCACGATGGTGACAGGACTTTATCCCCGTTTTGATGGGTGGAAGAATATTGCAGAACGTAATTTTTATTAGTGCTTTCCAAAAAAGAGTGATTAAAATACTATGTGTTACAAAATACAGTTTCGGAATTTTGGGGAGTTCTACAACACTTCCTTACTTTCTTTCATGAGCATGATGGCGGATAAGAAAGTAAGCAAAGAAACCATTGTTTCAATATAAAATAGTATCCACAAAAATAGCATATAAATTCTTTTTGAATTTTGTTTTATAAACTACACACTCAACTATATATCTAATGGTAGACTCAATAAAAACTCATTATTAGCATAGGGTATTCCATTGATATTTGTTACATTTACTCCTGCATTAATACTAAAATATCCACCATTCATTTCTATTAGATGTTTAATATAAAACATGCCTATTCCATGTCCATCTTTTGATATCATTTTTGCCCATTTTCCAGAATACCCTTCTGTATAAATGTCTTCTATTTCATCATTTTCAATTTTCAAACTATACATTTTTATACTTGTAGTAAGATTGTTTTCATTACAATAAAAACTAATATCCAAAGATGAACCTTTATAAATATACTTAATAGCATTATTCCATAAATGACCTAACACAACCGAAATTGTTGGATAGTCAATTAACACATTTGTATAACAATCACCAATTTTTATATCAATATTATTTTCAACAAATTCCAGGAAATAGGGTTGTAATGATAACTTGACTATTCGATGCATGGAATGAGAGTACTTCTCCAATTTTATATTATCTGCATTTATATAATCATGTACGGTCATTTCTGCTGTTACAAATGTGCTAAATTTCATTGTCTTTAACAATGTAATGGCAGTTAACCTTGGATTTTCTTGTACCATTTTTTCAACAAACGGAACAACATCTTTCCACTTGTTATGAATATCATCAAGTGGTACTAAATTTGTGATTTCATCTTGTATGGTTGCGTTATATGTGTTTACATTATGCTGAAGCCTTCTTAGATCTTTCATCAATCTTTCTTTTTCATTTTTGATTTTTTCTTCATATGCAATATGTACACTTCTAAGCATATCAAAATAATGTAGAAAAATCTTATTGGTTATACTCGTGTCATATGAGCACATATAGATGTAACCATCTGTAATAATTTCTTTATTCTGACGTTTCATTACGTGTCGAATAGGACACATTGAATTTGTTAAATTGCAACTACATCTATCTGCTTCCTCTCTTAATTCTTCAGGAAGATTTGAAAGTAAAACGGAATTGTTTTTAAATATATGTATGTAATATTCTTTCATTATCTTCACATTAAAAGTAATTGTATTATGCTTGCAATCGATCCTGCATTTGACAAACTAAAAGCTGAAGCAATAGTGTTTTGATTCTTATAGCCTTCATTATCGTATAAATCAGTTATGATTTTAGTAATCTCTGTTTCGTCTTTTTCTATGCCAAATTCCCGTCTAAGTATAACCTTCAAATGCTTAACACAATTATCAAGACAAAACGCTTCTTTAGCTAATCGCTCTACAGTAGAAATAAATTCATATAAACTCGCAGTTTTTCTTAACCGAGCATCTACTAGTTCTGCAGCTGGATGAAATGCGTCTATCTGTCCTTGACTTTCAGCACTGTACATTACAATTTTTTTATCTGGATATTCTTTTTTGAGAGCGACAATCAAACCAAGCCCTCCATCTTTAAAATTCATTTTTTTACCCACTCCTTGAATATCTACAAAAATGATATGAGATTCTTGTATTTCCGTTTGTGATAATGATTCTACGTCTACAATCCTTGAGACATTTTTCCAACCGTTTTTCTCTTTTATATTATCTATGACCTTGAATGCCTTGTCATCAACAAATAAGATCTTTGTTATATTTTTTAATTCATCCAAGGTACGGCTTGGGATTTTTTTTACTTTAGATTTATTCTTAAATATATTAAACAGCCACATAAATCATTCTATTTTTAGTTAATACTTAAATCTAATGCAAAGATAATCAATCTTAAACAAATACTCATCTTTAATCCAAAGAAATACCCTTAACAAAATTTAGATTGCTAAGGGTATAACTGTTTTTATGGTGCATACAGCAGCGCAAACTCCGCCTTTCTCCGTTTGAGCAACATGGCATGGCGTTTACCCTTGTAGTTGCAGAAAGCGATATACTCCCGATAAATGTTTCTGTCACCCGCCTCCAGCTTCCGGATCAGCGTGCTTTTGGGTATCTTTCCGCTTCCCAAGAGTCGGTACGGACCGACATTGTATGCAAGCGTGGCAAGGAGCAAGCTATCCTTCCCGAACTGCCGGAACATTGCGCAGAACTTCCGTAAGTCTTTCCGCAAAAGCGCTTCCGCCTGCCGCTTCGTCATGGTACGTGCCGAATACCTTTCGCCCGGTAACAACTTATGCCCATATCCCACATACGGGTGGTGTTTCTCCGAGTGCCAGCCTTCAAAATACTTCGTGCATCGCACCGCCCTCTCGAATGGTGGCAGCCGGTAAATAGCCGCCTGCCCGTCCGTTCCCTCATGGCGGCTGTCCCGTGCAGACACGGAACAGACCGCCAGAAACGAACAGAGGATAGCCGTGAATACACGCATCATCGTGTGAGGGACTTGAAGTTGCCGATGGGGACAACAGAAATAACCCCGTCGTCCTTCACATTGCGGTTGTTGAAATCAAATTCCATCTCGTATGAATTGCCGAAATTGTCCTCCACCACCACGATGAAGTTATGCGCCTCGTCGCCCTCCGCCGTGTAGTACAGCCGGAACTTCTCGTTTTCGAGCAGGTAGCGGTCGTTGGGCAGGAACGTGATTCCGTTGTCCATTTTCAGCGTACCTTCTCCCTCGAACTGGAAATGCCGGATGGTATAGAGGGTGTTGGCGTAATCGCCCGTCTTTTTCAACTCACAGCGGATTTCCACCGTCTGCCCCTTCGTCACCTTGTTAGGCACAGGCATGGTTTCCACCGTGAAGGGATAGGATTGCTGGATGTCCATATCGTCGTCACACGAAACGAGCGTGAGCGACACGGCGGCGAAAAGACAGAGTGCCAACGCCTTGAAGATTGATTTTCTCTTGTTCTTGTTGTTCAGTATGTTCATTGTTCTTTGATTTTTAAGTTATTGTTCTTTTTTCGTTGTCAGTTGCAGATGCTCGTTCAAGTCCTTGCAACCGTCATAGAGGGCGGAACGGTCGCAGACACGTCCGCCATAACGTTCTTTCAGCGTTTCTAATGTCCGCCGTCCGGCTTCGTCACGGTCGAGGTAACAGTCTATGCACCCATAACCGTCCAGATACTTCATCGCCTTTTCCACGTTGGAAACGGAGTTCAGCACAAGACAGTCGCCCGTTTCCAATCCGAGCGTGGCAGCAGAAAGGAAGTCCATAAAGCCCTCAAAGACGCTGCACACGTCAGCCGGAGAGCCTTCCGCCTTGACCAGCGACACATCCTTCGGAGGTACGCATCCCTTGAAGAAGCGGCTGCGGATTTCATACCCGCCCGTCACATTCGGAAAGCCGACGGTGAAATACCGTTTGCCACGCACACCGTAATTCAGTCGGCAGCAATAGCGTGATGCGACAACGTAAGGGATGCCCCGTTCCGCAAGATAATCCGTCAGTGGAGAACGAAGCAGCGGGACGGCTTCCACTCCCTCAAAGGCAGGTTCTGACGGTTTAGGCAGGAAAGTCGGTTTGCTCCCTTCGGGAACAGGCATAGGCATATTGACAGTTTCCGCTATGAATTTCACTTGCTCCATGAAGTCGTTGCTTCTGATAAACTCCCCGGCAAGCGTGAAGATGTCGCCGCCCTTGCCCAGCCCGAAGTCGTACCAGAGCTGTTTTGCCACGTTCACACGGAAAGATGGCGTGCGCTCATTGCGGTATGGCGCACGATACCACAACTCGTTTCCGCTTCTTCGGACAGGCTCATGTCCCAGCCGTGCGAGGAAGTCCGCAAGGGGTATATGCCTCATGACGTCGATTTCCGTTCGTTCCATGCGGCGTATCAGTTGATGATGAACTTGATGCCGACCCCGAACTGCGTATGAAACTTCCTCGTGTCGCCACCCCACAGGCAACGCTCCCGGAGGTTGGCGAGCAGAGCGATACGGTCTGCCACGTAAAACTCCACATCGAACGTCAGCGCACCGCCGTAGATGAAGGCATCCCGGTCATGAAGCGTGGAGCCGTCATGCAGCACCTTTTCGCCCCAGTTCACCGATTCATATCCGGCAAGAGCCGAAGCACCTGCATAGACGAACACGATTTTACGGGCATCGGAGAGTATCTTGAAGTAGTATCCGCCCTCCGCCGTGAACTGCGCCACGGGTATCTTCCCGTCCTTGTAAGGGTTGTTCTTCAACAGGTATTCGCCGCCGAACACCCATTTGTTCCCCTTTTTCGTGTAGGTGGAAAGAGCCGCCCCGAAGCTGTACCCGCCGTCGTTGCCGCCTGGATTGAAACCGTCCGCCATGTTCGCCCTGATCTCGATGCCCTGCATCTTCGGCAGGCATCGCTGGGCGTGCGCCTGCCCCGTACACAGGGCAAGCGATGCGATGATTATTGCGATGTACTTTCTCATGGTCAGCGCACTTGAAGTTCGTTGATGGTATTGGCACGCACCAAGTCCTCGTTCTCAATCACGAAAGACTGGTGGCGACCTCCGTTCTTCTCGTTGAGTTCCACCACGAGGCACTTGTCATCGGGGATGGTGAACTTCGCCATCGTGAACACCGTGCGCTCGCTCTTCTTGCCCGGCACGAGCGTGGCGTAATTCTGCGCACGGAGTGGCAGGATAATCTGCTCCTGCACGGCGGTACGCTTCGCCACCTTCTTGTCCACGATTTTCCATGTGATATAGTCCACATCGAAAGGCACGTTGCTCTGGTTCTTTATCTCCGTGTGGAAATAGAGCAATCCGTTATGCGTGTAGATGCCTTTGAGAAGATACTGGATGCCGAAACGCTTGCAGCCGATATGCTTCACCTCCCGTTTGTTCTGTTTGTGGATGGACTTCATGATAAGGCGCACCAGCATCGGGCTTTCGCTGCCCAGCTCTTTCAGATAGATTTCCTGCGCGTTGTTCGGGCGGTTCACCGTGCTGCCGTCATGGATGAAGTCGCACATCTCCACGTTGAGCAACAGCGGTTCGGCGGCGTACTTCACGTTGAAGGTGTAGAAACTGCCGTCTTCCGTGATGACGGACATATTCGTTTCGTTGGGAAAATTCCTCACGGTAGCCTTCACGCGGATGACGTTCTCCGCTCCGTCGGCTTTCCCGGCAATCAGGTCGGGCGAGCCTAAATCGACATAGCGCACCTCCGCCGGAAAGATGACGTGGACAGTCTTGTCGTAGGTCACTTCCAGACCGTGCGGCGGTATCATGCGGTCGAAGGTCAGCTTGCGTGACAGCCCGTGATACAGGTCGCCGTCCGCCTCCTTCTGCGGATAGACCTCCTTTGTCAAGGTCGGTTGTTCACTTCCGTTGTCCGTTCCAACGGTTACGTTCTCCTGCGCGTTGGCAGTTACGATGCCCATAGCGAGGGCAAACATGATGATTACTTTTCTCATTACTTTAGATTTTAGTGGTAAATAAAAATTGGATTGTTGTTTTTTTGTTAGTCGTTGATTGTTATTACTTTCAATTCCTGTCCTGATAGAGCATGACCTTGTACCCGGCTTTCAGATGCACTTTGACGGTACGCATCTTCTTGGCGATATACTGGCTGGTTCCTTGTATCAGCCCCTTACCCAAATCGGAGGCGAGTTGCGCCCCTGCGTTGGTGGAGATATTGATGCTGCTGCCCAGCGAGCCGCCCATGTTGGCGGAAACCTCCCTGACGGCATTCATTTCCATAGAGTTCGGAATGAAGATACCGGGCTGCCCGTCCGTGTCATACACCGCCAGTTCTACCGGGATAATCGTACCCGCATATTCCAGCGAAGTAATTTCAATATCAAGCCGTTCGCCCTGAATCTTTGCCGTGCCGACCACCACCGCATTACGGGGGATGATTTTGTCCGCCACCGCCATCGGCTCCAACAGACGGAGCTTGACAGCCTGCCCGTCCGTCACACTCTGCGCCCCATAGACGCACGCCGATATGGTGTTTTTGTCCGATACGGTCGTGACGCCCACCGCCGTATTGAAACTGCGGTTACGCTCTTGCGAGAAGGAGGCGACAAACTCGGCGTTGCTCATCGGCTGTGAGAGCGAGGATACAACCTGATGCGCCACCTGCCTGACAGGTGCAGCCGTGTTCTTTCCGGCTTTCTGCACGAGGCAAGGCTCTGTCGCCTGTCCAACAGGTGGCTGTGTGCCGTTCTGTCCGCCCATGTACTTTGCCGCCAGCTCATAGGACTTCTCCATAAGTGCCACTTGGTCATCCATAGCGGACGCCTTGCCTTTCTCGCTTTCCAATTCCGATTCCAGCGAGGCGATACGCTCCAGCAGTTCGTTCATCTCCGCGTTGTCGTTCTTCGGCTGCTCGTAGAAGTTGCCGAGCGTGGCATTAAGGTCGCGATATGCGGCTGCGGAGGACTGGATGGTCTTCGGGGCGGACTTCACATTCTCTTCCGTACCACCGGGATTGGCAAGGTAGAAGTCCCTGCCACCGTCCGTTTCCGCCACCTCGCGGTCGAACATATCGCCCAGTTCCTGCATGGCGCGGCTGCGGTTCTCTTGCCGCTCCTCCATCGCCCCCTGCTCGTAGGCTTTCGCCTTGTCGCCGATGATCTGGCGGTTCGCCTTGTCAGCATCGGGCATCTCGATGTTGTAACCACCCGTCCCCGGTTGCTGCTCCTTGTCGGAAGACGGGGCGAATATCAGCCACATAGCCCCGATGAATACCAGCACCATAGCGGGCAGCACTATCATTTTCTGACGTTTCAGCCTTTGGGCTTCGGTCAGCGGCTTACGCTCCTTGGCTTTGCCTTCCTCCTTCGCGCCTTGGCCATTCAAGCAGGCATGATGGCTCTCGGCTTGGCGTCGGTTCTTCGGTTTCCCGTTGTCGGGAGCCGCCTTGTTCTCGTTTTTAGGTTCATTCTTCGTCTGTTCCATATAAATAAGGTATTACATTATGATTGTTTTCCGGTTTTACGGACAGTTCCACTTGTCCGGCATGGTCTGTCACTATCCGGCTGCCGTCATTCCTGCCGATGTCATAGACGGCTTTGCCGAAGGTGTAGAGGGCAAGCACCGCGAAGGCGGCGAGCATCGCCAGCACGATGCGTTTGCGTGTCTTCGGGGGCAAACCGTCCAGATAGCCTTTGAGCCTTGCCACCAGCATTTTCTTTTTGTCGTGGAGCTTCCAGTACGCGCTCCAAAATGATTTCTTGATTTTCTTCATGTCCGTTTACCTTTTGATGGTTTGTAAATCCTTGTTCTCGATGATGGTGAATCCCTCGATGGTGAAACCGTTGGGATTGTCGTCCGAACGGGACGAGTTCAAGAGGCGGCACGTGGTCACGAGGCTGCGCTCGGTGACGTTGCTTTGCCGGATGATCTTCTGCGTGGCGTAGGTCACGGCACGGTAGGGATAGCCGTTAAAGTCGCACACCACGCTGTCCACCTTCAGCACTTGGTTGATGTTCCCGGCGATGATGCGGTTGTAGTACCCCTTCTCCGCGAAGTCCGAATAATAGTGGTACACGCTCTTGTCCGCCAGCAGCAAGGCACGTTTCACGTTGTGTTCAATCGCGCTTTTTTCAGGTGATAGCGTGAAGAACATCTCGTGGAAACGGCGCACATGTTCCCGTGCCTCCGCCGGGCGGTTCTGCGACAAATCCTGAGACAAGGCGAGCATCAGGCTCTTGCCGTTGTCCAGCACATAGATTTTCTCCCGTTGCTTCTCTGCGAAACGGTAGGAGTTCCACACGCTCCACACCGTCACCACGGCGCACAGCGAGAGGAAGACGATACCGAACAGGCGTATCTGCCTGAACGATGATTCGATGTTTTTGAGTGACTTAAATTCCATTGTTTGATTTTATTTTTCGGTTCTTAATCGTTTTTCAATCGGATTAGTATGCGACCACTTGCTACATACGTATGTAATGGGTTGCTACATACGTATGTAATGGGTTGCTACATACGTATGTGATGAGCTGTTACATAGGTATGTAATAGGCTGCTGCATACGTATGTCGTGACGGGCTACATACGCATGTTGCTTTCAGGCGAATACCAATCCCGTAATACATACCTTTATTTCAGCAGTTTCCCGGCACGTCCGACCATGTTTCCTGCGGCTGCACCCGCTACGCTGCCCGCCATGCTTCCGGCTCGTCCTGCCGTCTGGTTCACGTTGCGACCGTAGCTTCCCATACCTCCGGCTTGGATAATCCAGCCTGCCACCGTCGGGATGGTGAAGTAGCCGATGATGCCGATTATCATGAAGACGATGTACACCCCGTCGCTCGAATCCAGTGAGAAGTTTGGGTCAGCCTGCATCCGCTCGATGTCGCTTTGCAGCATCAGCACCTGTATTTTCGCCAGTATGGTGCTGAACATATCCGACACGGGCAGCCACAGATAGACCTGTATGTAGCGGCATATCCATTGCGTGAGCGTGCTTTGGAAGCCGTCCCACACCGATATGGCGAAGGCTATCGGACCGAGTATCGCCAGCACCACGAGGAAGAAGGTGCGGATGGTGTCTATCACGAGAGCGGCGGCTTGGAACATCAGTTCCAGTATTTCGCGGAAGAAGTCGCGGATGCCCTTCTTCATGTTGTACATTCCGCGCTCGATGTACATCCCCGCCATCGTCACCATGTCGCCGGGCGACCAGCCCAGTTCCTCCAGCTGTTTGTCAAACTCCTCGTTCGACACGAGGTAGGCGGTTTCGGGGTTGCGCATCATCGCCTCGTATTCCAGTTTGTCTTTCTGCTCACGGTATCGGTTCATGTCCAGCGTTTCCGTCTCCAGCATCTTCGCCGTACCTTGCACGACGGGCGACATGATGCTGTTTATCGTGCCTAATACCACCGTCGGGAAGAACATGATGCACAAGCCTATCGCGAACGGGCGCAGCATGGGGAACACATCTATCGGTTCGGCTCTCGCCAGCGACTGCCACACCCGGTAGGCGACGTAGAACAGCGCACCCAGCCCGGCGATGCCTTTCGCCACACCAGCCATGTCCCCACACAGCGGCATCATCTGCTCATAAAGTGAACGTAAAATCTGATGAAGGTTGTCGAACTTCATAGGCTACCAGTATCTTTCGTTCATGTTCCCGTACAGCCCCATGATGCGGTCGAGGTCGTTCTTCTTTTTCGCACGCAGGTAACTCACGGAGATGTTCTTGTTCGTGTAGTAGCTCACGAGGTTGCGGTAACGCTTCATCTTCGAGTGGCAGCGTTCCACCACGTCCATGCGCTCCTTGTCGGTCATGGAGAGCGTGGTGATGTTCACCACATTCTTCAGTTCCGTCAATACTTCGTTGCTCTCTTCCAGCAGTTTCGTGTAACCGAAAGCGATTGCCGACAGCTCTTCTGGTCTGAAATTTCCATCACGGAGCATCCTTTGGAAACTGTTTACATAAATGTCGGTGATGTCGCCTACCATCAGGATGGTCTGCTGCACCTTGCGGGCGTCCTTGACGAGATTGTTCACCGATTTGAGGGCATCGTAATACTTTTTGCCCTGCTGATAGATTTTCACCGTTTCCTGAAAGTTGCTCACCATGTTCGTGGCAGTCTTGGAGGTATGGATGATGTTTTTGGAGGCATTGATGATACCCTGCGCCAGATTGCCCGGATCGCTTACGACCCACTGTGCGCTTGCCCTGCCTGCGAAAAGCAGGCACAGGCAGATAATCATTGTTATTCTTGTTCTCATGTTACTTTGGATTTTAGTGGTTGTTATTCTTCTGTCGGGTGTCCCGGCTGCGGTTTCACCCGCACATAGTCGCCGCCCGGCGAGAAGGTCAGCACGTCCGTGGCCTCGTTGTAGGACACGTCGATGCGGAAGCCGGTGTTCATGAACAGGTTGCCGTTCTCCTCCTGCAAGAGATAGGTTTCCGGCTTGAGCTTGCGGCGCAGACCGCTACGACGGAACACCGTCACTTTGTAGGCTTCGCCCTCCTTGTAGATAAGCACGTCAGGTTTTCCCTCCACGCTCTCCCAGTTCCCGCACAGCATGTCGCGGCGGTTGTCGGCCACGTCGCAGGATTGCAGCATCATGACCGCCAATCCGATAAGGCACTTGCTGACTTGCAGCATTTTCACTTTTGGTAAATTCATACGCGTTTTTCTTTTTTGGTTGATACATTCTGTTTTTTAGTTATTCCTTGTTTCTCCGCCTTTCGGCAAGCTGCCGGATGGCGGCTTCGATGTCGTCGCCCAGCTTCTCCGCCAGACGGTAAACCTCCACTTTTTCCGTTTCCTCGGTGGTGTACGCCAGATACTCTTCCGCGCTGACCTCCGTGGCATAGACCGCCGACTGCGTGCCGCCCAAGCCTATCCACACCTCCTTGTAGAGCCGTGAAGGGTTGTTCGCCATGTTGATGGAGAGTATCTGCGACTTCTCCTTTTCCGTCAGTCCGAGCAACGCCTGTATCTGGTCGAACTTGTTCATATATTTCCTTTGGTCAAGCAGGATTTTACAATCCGAGTTGTTGATGATGCTCTCCTTGACCACGGGAGAACTGATGATGTCGTCCACCTCCTGCGTCACCACGATTGCCTCGCCGTAATACTTTCTGACCGTCTTGTACATATAGCGCAGATATTCAGCCATGTTCGCCGATGAGAGGGCCTTCCAAGCCTCTTCCACGATAAGCTGTTTCCGCACGCCTTTCAGCCGCCGCATCTTGTTGATGAAGGCTTCCATGATGATGATGGTCACGACGGGGAACAGTTCGCGGTTTTCTTTAATCGAATCTATCTCGAAGACGATGAACCGCTTGCCGAGCAGGTCGATGTTCTCCGTGGAGTTGAGCAGGAAGTCGTAGCGTCCGCCCCGGTAATACTGCCGCATGGTGGTGAGCATATTGTCGATGTTGAAGTCGGACTTCTCCACCTTTATCTCACGTTCCGCCAGTTCGCGGCGGTAGTCGTCACGCATATACTCGTAGAAGGTGTTGAACGAGGGGACGATGCTCCTGTCAGCCCTGATACGCTCAATGTAGGCGTTCACCGCACTGCCCAGTTCGCCGCTCTCCGTCTTCGTCACTTTGTCGTCCTCCGACTTCCAGAGCGTCAGCAGCAATGTCTTGATACTGTCCTTCTTCTCCACGTCGAACACGTAATCATCGGTGTAGAACGGGTTGAACGAAATCGGTTTCTCCTCCGTGTAGGTGAAGTACACGCCGTCCGCCCCGTTTGTTTTGCGCCGGATCATCTCGCACAAGCCCTGATAGGAGTTTCCCGTGTCCACCAGCACCACGTGCGTACCCTGCTCGTAGTATTGCCTCACGAGGTGGTTCATAAAGAAGGATTTGCCGCTGCCCGAAGGACCTAATACGAACTTGTTGCGGTTGGTGGTGATGCCCCGCTTCATCGGCAGGTCAGAGATGTCGAGGTGCAGCGGCTTTCCCGTTAGCCTGTCCACCATCTTGATACCGAAGGGCGATAGCGAACTGCGGTAGTTAGTTTCCTCCGTAAAGAGGCACACAGCCTGCTCGATGAAGGTGTGGAAACTCTCTTCCGCCGGGAAGTCCGCCGCGTTGCCGGGCATCGCCGCCCAGTAGAGCGTCGGGCAGTCGATGGTGTTGTGGCGCGGCACGCACTCCATGCTCGCCAGCTGGCTGCCCACGTCGTTCTTGATATGTTTCAGTTCCTCCGTGTCATCGCTCCACGCCATGACGTTGAAGTGCGCCCGTACCGATGTCAGCCCGTAGGAATGGGCTTCGTTCAGGTACTGGTCTATCCACTCGCGGTTGATGCTGTTGCTCCGGCTGTATCGGGATAGCGACTGCATATTCCTCGCGGACTTCTCGAACTTCTGTAAATTTTCCTCGCTGTTGTCGATAATCACATACTGGTTGTAGATGTGGTTGCAGGAGAGCAGCAGCCCCACGGGTGAGGCGAAGGAGAGACGGCAGTCCGAGCGGTCGGTGGAGAGTTTCTCGTAGCGGATGTCGGTAGCCACCTTTCCTGGCATATCCTCCGCGTCGGAGAGGGTGTGCAGGCACAGGCGGTTGTCACCGATACGCATTTCTTTTGCCGAGAGGTCGATGTCCTGCAAGGTCGTGTCGCCTTCGGGCATGAGCGAGAAGTAACGCTCTATCAGCCCGGCGGACTTCTCCGTCCCGACAATCTCGTCGGTGGAGAGGCGGCGCAGCCTCACAAAGCCGCTGTCGTTCATGATGCGCTCGAACTGTTCGGCGGCCTCCATGAACTTCCCGGCGGTTTCCTTGTCCAGCTCCTTCGGGATGATATGTCCCCGGCACAGCGTACTGAAGTTGCTCTGCATACGGTTACGTTCTTTCGTCGTCTTGGTCAAGTAGAGATAGCAGGAGTGTTTCAGGTACGGACGCTCGTTGAAGTGGCGTTCAAAGGAACGGCTCAAGAAACTCATGTCGTCCTTCTGTAACTCCGGCATATATTTCTCCTTGATGAACCAATCCTGCTTATGCACGACGCAGAAGTACGGTAGCACCTTGATAGCCTTGCACCAGCAGCCGTGTATCGCCTCGTACTCTGCGCCCGTCACGGTGTAAAGCTCCGGCAGTTCCACCTCAAAAGCCACCGTGATGTCGGCGTCTTTGGAGATGATGCAGCCATGCTCCACCGCCAGCAGGGGGAACTTGTTTTCCAGTGTTGTCATTTTGGATGTATTTCTCATGTCGTTTCTTCCTTTCGTTGCCGTTTGAGTAATCGGGTGATCCGCCGTCGGTTGATAAGGTATCGGGGATGGCTCCTTGCCGCTCCCAATTTCATCAGCCCGTGTTCGCCGTACCGGGCGTTCAGCGCGAAGGTCTGCCATACGAGGACGGAAGACGATGCCGCGCCGAAGCCGATACATATCCACTGGTCGATGCCGACCATATAGAGGATGACGAACAGGACGAAGAGAGCCAGCAGACCTCCGCAGAAAATGAAGAGGTACTGAGCCTTCAAACCCTTGAACTCGACCGGACGGCCGATACCCTTGTTTATCGGGTATTCAGCCATACATTGTTTATTAAAGGAAGAATGAGCGCAGGATAGTGGCGGCGACAATCAAGAAGATACAAGCCCCGAACCACGAGGCGGCGGTCTTCGAGGTGTCCGGGTCACCGGACGAGAATTTTCCGTACACTTTCACGCCACCGATAAGCCCGACTACCGCGCCGATGGCGTAAATTAATTTTGTGCCGGGGTCAAAATACGAACTCACCATAGAGGTGGCTTCGTTGATACCTGCCAGACCGTTTCCCTGCGCAAATGCGGAGGCGGTTGCGGCAATCATAAGTGCCGCAGAGATGATTAACTTTTGTCTGATGTTCTTGTTCATAAACTGTTCTTGTTTTGTGCCGTTGAAAGGGTGGATAGCCCTTTTTCGGGCGGTTGATACTTGATTACTTTACTTTGGTTTTAGTGGTTGCCCGTTTGTTTCTACGGACTTGGGTGTGTCCGTTGCGGATTGGCTGTACCTTGTACCGCCGTGCGCGTGGTGTGATGCTGTCTTACGTTTTCATTTCCATTCTTTTTTAGCTGTTATACATAGTTTCGGAAGTCGAACTCCTCGATGTTGTCGGGAATCACAAACACCTTTTCCTTTTGTTGTGTCACGGTCATGTTCACCGTATCCACGAAAACTGCCATCGCCTTTGCAAGCCTCTCGCTCATTGCTTCATCGGTCAGGCGTTCCGTTATCCTTGTATAAAGCTCTGTCCCGTCCAGTTCCGTCATGACCTTTCCGGCGTGTCGCATTTCCTCATCGGACGGTGATTCCTTCCGTATGGTGCGTACAGCCCTGTCAATATCCTCGAAGCTGCTTCCCGAAGCCTGCTTTTTGTCAGGTTCCTCGTCCTCCGGATCATCCTCTCCGTACTCCAGTTCCGAAGTCGGGATGCTCGTGAAGGTTTCATCGAGTTTTTCCTCCGGAACTTGTGCCGGGCGTGAGACGGTTTCCGTGTTTCCGTCGTCAAAAGTAGCCTCTTCCTCCGACAGCTCAATGCCTTTTTCCGAAGTGGCGGCTTCTTGCGTCGGTATGGCAGCGGTTGTCCGGGTCGATGCCATCTTGAAACGGCTCTTGCCAATGATGTCCGAGGTGTCTGCGTGAGGTATTTCCTTATCCTTTCCTTGCTCTGCCACCGTACTGTCCAATGACCGCCACAGCCCGGCAATGTGTCTGAAGAAACGGATGAGCTTTGTGTCCATGATGCGGTCATAGAACAGCAGGAACAGGAACCACACGTTGCAAGCAACCGATACGATTAAAAACGCCTTTGTCATAATCTTACTTTTTGGGCGTTTTCAATCTGTTCCATGTACTGCTGCCCGTATTGTCGGAAATGGTCGCGGAGGATGTTATCCACAAACTTACCGATGCTCAAACCGTTTCCCATCCGACTGGCAACGATAGCGACTTTCTCATGAATTTCTCGGCTGATGTATATACATTGCCGCGTTTTGATTTCCGATGCTTGCAGGAAAGTCGAGAGCGGTTTGTCTCTGCCTTTATCCTTGCGGAAGTCAATGCCGGTATTTTCCTGATCGTAGTCGGTTACACACTTTGCTGCACGGGCAGCGGTTCTTTCACTCTTTCCTGTTTGCAGGCATCCTGCCTGACGGTTCTTCTTTGTTCTTTTCATACTTCTTTGTTGTTTTTGGGGTGTTTATAAATTATAGGATTCCATATGCCGTTTGAACGATTCGGCTATCTCGTCTTGGAACAGCGTGAAATGGTGTGTCAGCACGTTGTCAAGAAAAGCCGCGATAGTCACCTCGTTGCCTCCGATTACATGAAGCATCTTCTGGATGCGGTCGTGGTATTCCTTGCGGATATAGACCTGCTTGCCGAGCCTTGCCGTGATATTGGAGCCGCATATGAATACGGTGTCATAATCCGGCTTTTCCGGCTTGCCGTTCCTGCGCCTGCGTTCTGGTTCCTCTCTGGGGTGCGGGACAGGCAAGGGGACGGTTTCCTGCACCGTTTCTTTCGGAGGTGGGGAAGGCGCGTTTCCGTCCGTGCTTCTCGCTTCCGGCGGAATGCTTGTATCGTCCAGTCGAAACGAGTTGATTACGGCTTCGCTGTCGATGTCCTCGATTCTTGTTTTCTTTGCCATGCCGTTCAGTTTTTGATGATGCCGAGAATCTCATCGACGAGTTTGTCGAGGTTGCTGCCGCGTACCAGTATTTTGTCCGCCGGAAACGCCGTGGAGCGGAATACCGCCTTGCGTTCTGCCGCCGTCTCCTTGCGGAAACGCTTGCTGTCCGGCAGATGTGTTTCCAGAATGGGCAGGGCGAACTCGGCACAGACCTTGTCGTATGCCTTGTAAAGTTCCGTCTTTTCGCGCCCGTCCACCATGTTCCACACGAGGTAAATCCCTTTGATGCCGGACTTACCCGTGCTTATCATCTGTTCGTTGATAACGGTGGCGAACTTGATGGAACTCTCCATCACCACACGGTCGGCGATGATGGGCGTGAAGATGTAGTCCATTTTGGAAATGGTCTGCACCACATCGGCATTGTTGATGGTTCCCGGCAGGTCGAAGAACACGAAATCAAGGTCGGGCTGCGCTGCCACCAGATTTTCGGCGGTCTTTACCGCATCTTCCGCACGGCTGCATCTGATGGTGTACGGGTTCTTCTTCAGCCGTTTGAGCTGCTCATACGCCATCACCTTGTAATGCCCGTCCTCCATGACAGCTTTCATGTCGCGCTTGCGCATGTCATGGATACTGTACTGCGGAAAATCGCAGTCCACCACGGCTACGTTGTAGCCTTTCACATAGTGCAGGTAGCTTGCTACAAGCACCGTCAGGGTTGTCTTACCCGCTCCACCTTTCTGCGTGGAGATTGCCACATAAGTTGCTTCTTTCATTTGTCTGATAATTTATTTGGTTATACATCTGTCCGGTGGCGGTAGCGTATTGCCATTAGTACGTACGCACGCGCTCCCATTCATTTATTTATTCACTCCTTAATCCGGCTGTGCCTATGGGTAATCATCGGTTTGTCCAACCGCCCATGCTTTTATCCGTCCGCATGGACGTGTGCTTGGAAAACTGTCTGAATACATACACCTGTTTTCAACCGTTTGGATTGATGTCCGGATTACTGTCCGAACATCCGGCGGAAGGAGTGTATTTTCAGTCCCACATCCGAATCACACTGCAAATAAACAAGGATATTTTGGAACTTGTATCACTTCTCCGGCAAGTGGCAGCACGTTGCGCCGGTTGGCATTGATTGTCCGGGTCAAGCCTCTGCCCGATACCGCGTTAAGGGCGTAACTTTGCACCCGAACGGCAGGGTTCGCCGCAGGTGGCGCAGCCCGGAGTTTGAAAGGCATTCCCCCAATCCGTCCCCGACGGATTTTTATGTTCACCTGAACATAGCAAGGTATGTTTTCAGCCGCTCAAAATATTTTGAGCATCCCGGAAAACGCCTTGCCCTTGCAGGGGGCGGGCTTACCCTCCGAAGTCGGGAAGCCTCTCAATCCTACGGTGTCTGTGCCATGAAGCGGCGGCTTATGCCGTCAAACCGCTAAATCCAAAGTAATATGAGTGAAAAAAAAAGAAACAAAGGCGGGAGAAATCCCAAACTCGATCCGGCGGTGTTCAGATACACCGTCCGTTTCAGCGAGGAGGAACACAACCGTTTCCTCTCCATGTTCGAGAAGTCGGGCGTTTACGCCAAGTCGGTTTTCCTGAAGGCGCACTTCTTCGGGCAACCGTTCAAGGTACTGAAAGTGGATAAAACGCTGGTGGATTACTACACCAAGCTATCTGATTTTCATGCGCAATTCCGCGCAATAGGCACGAACTACAACCAAGTCGTGAAGGAACTGAGGATGCATTTTTCCGAGAAAAAGGCGATGGCGTTGCTCTACAAACTGGAGCAACAGACCGTCGAACTCGTGAAACTGAGCCGCCAGATTGTGGAACTGTCTAAAGAGATGCAGGAAAAATGGTCGCAAAAATCAGCGTAGGAAACTCGTTGTACGGCGCACTTGCCTACAACGGGGAGAAGATCAACAAGGAGGAAGGGCGGCTGCTGACGACCAACCGCATCTACAATGACGGTACGGGAACGGTGGACATCCGCCGGGCGATGGAGGACTTCCTCGCCCTGATGCCCGTGCGGTCGAAGGTGGAGAAGCCGGTGGTGCATATCTCGCTCAACCCGCATCCCGACGATATGCTGACCGACACCGAGCTTCAGGACATCGCGCGGGAGTATCTGGAGAAGATGGGCTTCGGCAACCAGCCCTATATGGTGTACAAGCATGAGGACATAGACCGCCACCACCTGCATATCGTGACGGTGCGGGTGGACGGGGACGGCAGGAGCATAGACACCCGAAACAACTTTTACCGTAGCAAGCAGATAACCCGCGAGCTGGAACGGAAATACGGGCTGCATGACGCGGAACGGAAAAGCCGCCGTACCGATATGCCGCTGCATAAAGTGGATGTTTTGGCGGGCGATGTGAAGAAACAGGCGGGGAATGTGGTAAAGGAACTTAACCGCCGTTACCGTTTCCAGACGATGGGCGAATACCGCGCCCTCCTTTCCTTATATAATATGACGGTGGAGGAAGCGCGGGGCAACGTGCGCGGACGGGAATATAATGGGCTGGTCTATTCCGTTACGGACGACAGTGGCAACAAGGTCGGCAATCCTTTCAAGTCCTCGCTCTTCGGGAAGTCCGTCGGCTATGATGCCGTACAGAGAAAGTTCGCCCGTTCAAAAACGGAAATCAAGGACAGAAAACTCGCCGACATGACGAAGCGCACCGTCCTTTCCGTACTGCAAGGCACGTATGACAAGGAGAGGTTCATTGCCACACTCAAGGAGAAAGGTATTGACACCGTGCTGCGCTATACGGAGGAAGGACGCATCTACGGGGCCACGTTCATCGACCACCGAACAGGATGCGTGTTGAACGGCTCACGCATGGGCAGGGAACTGTCCGCCAACGCCTTGCAGGAACACTTCACGCTGCCATACGCCGGACAGCCGCCGGTTCCGCTTTTCATTACCACGGAGGGTCAGGAGGAAACGCAAGCTCCGTCCACTCCCGAATACGGAAGGGACTTGGACGGCATGGGCTTGTTCTCTCCCGAAGGCCCGGCAGTGGACGCCGAGGAGGAAGCCTTCATCCGGGCGATGCAGCGCAGGAAGAAAAAGAAGAAGCGCAAGGGCTTGGGAATGTAATCAGTCAGACAAAGTATCAACAATCAAAACAATTTCAAGGTATGTCACAACAAGAAGACGATTTGAGGGCATTGGCGAAAATCATGGATTTTCTGCGTGCCGTGAGTATTATTTTAGTGGTCATGAACGTGTACTGGTTCTGTTATGAAGCCATACGGCTCTGGGGTGTGGACATCGGTGTGGTGGACAGGATACTGATGAACTTCAACCGCACGGCGGGGCTGTTCCGTTCCATCCTCTACACGAAACTATTTGCCGTCCTCCTGCTTGCCCTGTCCTGTCTGGGGACAAAGGGCGTGAAGGGCGAGAAAATCACGTGGGGGAAAATCTGGGCGGTCCTTGCCGTGGGCTTCGTGCTGTTCTTCCTCAACTGGTGGATACTGGCCCTGCCATTGCCGGTGGAGGCGGTGACGGGACTGTATATCCTGGCCGTTGGTGCGGGCTATGTATTCCTGCTGATGGGCGGTCTGTGGTTGAGCCGCCTGTTGAAGCACAACCTCATGGATGATGTGTTCAACAACGAGAACGAGAGCTTCATGCAGGAAACGCGGCTTATCGAAAGCGAGTATTCGGTCAATCTTCCGACACGGTTTTACTACAAAAAGCGTTGGAACAATGGCTGGATCAATGTCGTGAATCCTTTTAGGGCTTCCATCGTGTTGGGTACTCCGGGCAGCGGTAAATCCTATGCAGTGGTAAATAATTTCATCAAGCAGCAGATAGAAAAGGGCTTCTCGATGTATGTGTACGACTTCAAATTCAGCGACTTGTCCACGATAGCATACAACCATCTGCTGAACCACCCGGAGGGCTACAAGGTGAAACCGAAGTTTTATGTGATAAACTTCGATGACCCGCGACGTTCGCACCGTTGCAATCCCATTCACCCGGACTTCATGGAGGATATTACGGACGCTTATGAGAGTGCGTACACCATTATGCTCAACTTAAATAAAAGTTGGGTGCAAAAGCAGGGCGACTTTTTCGTAGAATCGCCCATCATCCTTTTCGCGGCTATTATCTGGTATCTCAAAATTTTCCAGAACGGCAAGTATTGTACATTCCCCCATGCGATTGAGTTCCTGAACCGCCGCTATGAGGATATTTTCCCGATACTGACCTCTTACCCGGAATTGGAAAACTATCTTTCTCCGTTCATGGACGCATGGCTCGGAGGGGCTGCGGAGCAGTTGATGGGGCAGATAGCAAGCGCGAAAATCCCTTTGTCAAGGATGATTTCCCCGCAGCTCTATTGGGTGATGTCGGACAGCGAGTTCACGCTGGACATCAACAACCCCGAAGAACCGAAAATACTCTGTGTGGGCAACAATCCCGACCGTCAGAATATCTACGGGGCCGCTCTCGGTCTGTATAACTCCCGTATCGTGAAACTCATCAACAAGAAAGGGATGCTGAAGTCGTCGGTCATCATCGACGAGCTGCCCACGATTTATTTCAAGGGGTTGGACAACCTTATCGCCACCGCGCGAAGCAACAAGGTTGCCGTGTGTCTGGGCTTTCAGGATTTTAGCCAGTTGGTGCGCGACTACGGTGATAAAGAAGCGAAGGTCGTGATGAACACCGTCGGCAATATCTTTTCCGGTCAGGTGGTGGGTGAAACCGCCAAGACGCTTTCCGAACGCTTCGGTAAGGTGTTGCAGAAACGGCAGTCCATTTCCATCAACCGGCAGGATGTTTCCACCTCCATCAACACGCAGATGGATTCACTCATCCCGCCGAGCAAGATTTCCGGCTTGACGCAGGGTATGTTTGTCGGTTCGGTGTCCGACAACTTCAACGAGCGTATCGAGCAGAAGATTTTCCATTGCGAGATTGTCGTGGATGCCGAGAAGGTGAGGCGCGAGGAGAAAGCCTACAAGAAAATCCCCGTCATTACCGACTTTACGGACGGGGACGGCAACGACCGCATGAAGGAAACGGTTCAGGCGAATTACAGGCGCATCAAGGAGGAAGTGAAGCAGATTGTTCAAGAGGAACTGGAACGTATCGCAAATGATGAAAACTTGAAACACCTGTTGCAGCAGAAATAACAGATTCCTTTATATGTGAAAAAGGGGATGTGTCAAAACACCCAAAATATGAAAATTACCCCTGTCACAGATATCTGTAGCAAGGGTAATTTTGTTAAAAAGAGAGTTTTGACACCCTCTTTTTATTCTCAGATTTGAGATGCTTGTTGATGGTGGTAATGGCAAGCGTCAGCAAATAATTTTTCAGCTCTGTATCGTCTTTAAGCAGTATGCTGTATTCTTCGGCAAACATTCTCAACAGTCTGGTTCTGAGTTTCGACATTTCTTCACCGAAAGGTATCTGTCGGTTTTCTTGCCAATACTCAATCACTACGGAAGATACCAGCCACTTGAACTCGGATTTCATCTCTTTGCCGAGTTTCTTGAAGCGGATTTGTTCGCTAATTGGCGGCTCGTTGTATGGCATTATGTCTGCCGGGTCATAAACGGATATACTGCCGATACCATAATCCATGATTATCGGTAAATCAGTTTTTACATCATTCTTATGTTTCTTCTTTTTAGCCATACCCGTTATTGTTGCAGGAAACCTTTACCTTTATCAGTAAGATAGTATTTCTGTTGCGGACTCTTGGAGCCTATGGGATAAAGTGAAAGGACCAAACCGGAATTTATTGCCGGATGGATATAGTTCTTTAAGAAATTCCTTTTATCTTTCATTCCCGTTTTCTCCATGATTTCTTTAGCAGAGAGAGTGTTGTTCCCAATAGCAGACAACAGTTTTCCTAACTGTGGGGTTACTGTGGGGTTACTATAGGGTTGCTGTGGGGTTGCTGTGGGGTCTTGTCCTACTGTAGTTCTTGTATAATGAAACACAATCCATACAGCATTGCCGTCGGTATGAAACTCCGGATCCGGAATACCGACACGGCGACATTCGTTTACCATAAGGGCTATGCCACGTCCCCAACTCTCCAATACTGCACTTTTGTACAGCACATTGGCTACTATCAGATTTTGTGGTTCGGAATTGTGGCCACCCAACAGTTTCTCAATGGTAATATCAGGCGGAAATGTTCCGCTGTTTTCAATCTCCACGCGGTCATCATAGATAGCAATCCCGACTGAACTGCCGGGGCGATGGTAAACACGATGTGCAAAAGCATTTATGCAACATTCTCTCAATGCCTTATATGGCACATTCAGTTCCTCTTCTCTGTACAAACCTTCAATTTTACCGGAGAGGGACAAATGCTTGAAGAAAAATGCCATTGCAGCATCCAGCAAGTTGAATATATTGCCTGTCACACGCTGATTATCTAAAAATTCATCTTTTGTCGTTCCTTTGAACCGGGCTAAACGGAGCAGACATTGGGGATAATGGTAGAAGTTCCGTCCGAATAGGACAACGGAAGCATTGTTCAGCTTTCCATCATTCAACAAGTCAAATTTTTCAAGGATGGTTCGGACATCCTCCTGCATAGAACCTTCCGGCAAACGTCCGCCTCTGATTCCTCCACGTACTGCGCCCAAGATTGCCGTTTCGTCAAGGTCGGATATTTTCAAGCCGGGATTTTGCATGGAATCCCAAGCATAGGTTCCGCCTCGCTGCATAACCAACAGGTTGTATATACCCTGCGGCATGGCAGATGTAACGCTCTCTATCCGTTGATAAGCCCTCCCCTTATAGGTGAACGGGCGCATATATCGTTGTTCTTCCGCTGATAAAGCTATAACACTTTTGTTCGTTCCCGGAATGTCTGTATAGGATATATCAATGGTCGCAAACGGCTCGATTCGTCTGATGGTTTCCGCAATATCGCGCTTCGTCTTGTCGCTCACTTCCTGACCGATAATCTTTCCCTTGTCGGTTACACCGAACAGCACCGTGCCGCCCGTACCGTTCAAGAAGGCACAAAGAGTTTCCATTCCACGCTCCAACTGCCCGGTAGTTTCTTTGAACTCAACTGTCCCGCCTTCGGCTCCGGCAATCAGTCCATTCAATATTTCGAGGTTATCTATTTTCATCCGTCATTGATTAATACTTGCAAAGTTAATGATTTTAATCGGCTTTCCGGCAGATAATAGAGTGATTGTAAATGAAGAAGGATAAGAAACCGTATAATCCGGCCGCTTATCCTTTGTTTGGCATTCGTTTATCTCCTCATCCGCTCCAATTCATCGTCATGTCGCATCTTCGCGTTCAGTTTGTCCTGCATCTTTTCAAGGAAGTAGGTGCGACTGTCGCTTTTCCTGCGTTTGATGTCCGTATAGAAGCGGTAGCAGTCTTTGGACTCCACACCGAAAAAGGAATAGAGGACAGGAGCAAGCTCTTTCAGCGAAGCCTTGCCGCCATTGATGCAGCCGGTGGCGTAGAGGGCATAGATTAGTTCTACCAACTCGACGGCATTACCAGTCCATTGCAAGGCTGGGACTGTGGCTTTGGTTTCGGATGTGGATGTTAGTGGTGGCACGGAGGTAATTGCAGAAGCGGATACCATCTTCTGCATCTTTCGGATGAAGGATAACGCCTTGCGGATATACACAGTGACGACATTCTCCTCCGATGCCGACAAGTTCTGCGGATGGTGCTGTAATTCGATTTCGGCAAAAGCCAACGCCACAATAATATGCTTGGCATCATTGCCGCCGTAGCACAGGTTTATTACTTCCTGCACGAATCCGCCGTATGCCGTTTCCGTGCTACCGTTGTCTTTTCCGTTTATCATGGCGAAAAACTGTGTTTCCGCCAGTATGAGATGGTTCATTATCTTTTCTGTTTTGAGGGTTTACACTTGTTTATCAGTGTGCGCACACTGATATATGGTGCAAATCATAGCCCTAAACACGAGAAAAGATTGTGAGAAAATTGTACTACATTGTTTTTCAGAAAGATAAAATTCAAAAATAATTTTATCCTTGATTGCATCCCTTGTGAAATGTGTTCAGATTCTGAACATGTGTTCACTTTCTGAGCACGGAAATCCCGCCAAGATGTTCATAATCTGAACATTTTATGCCCGTGGCTCTTTATGATAGGTAAGCCGGATTACTCCGTCCCTATAAGTTTTGTTCTCCATAAGCCGCCAGTCATTCATAGGTAGTGCTGACTTGAAAAAATGCGCTCCGTTTCCGTCGATGGTTGGAACAACGTATAGTATGATTTCATCTATCACGTTCATCCGTAACAGTCCGTTGGCATATTCGGTATTCCCGGCAGTTACTTCCAACAAATGGCAAATGCTTCCACCTTCCTCCCTCCATTCTTGAAGCACGGATACCGAATAGTCGGATGTCAGCTTATACAGGGCATTGGCACGTATTTCATCCATACCGTAATCTTCGGTTTGAAGCAACCGCTTCCGGGGATGCAGTTTCATCGGACAGCCATCTATTGAGATAACGGCAAGTAATTGTATTTTCGCCATAACGTATTTTCTTTCCTTTTTGGCGAGGCAAAAAAGTAGCGTGCAATTCACACTACTTTCAAGCGATGGCTCTGGTAAAGCCTTTACGGAGAGTACGTGAATGCACGCTATGCGTAAGCATAGCATAAGCATCACGCAATCGTCTCCGTAGTTTCAATTTACCAGATTTTCGCTCGAAACGCCTTGCGGTCTTATGTCTATATCATCGGCGAAAAGTTACCCAATCGCCTGCTATTTTCTGAAATACAATTGCAAAGTTAATTAATTATTGCCATTTACAGCCATACTCCGGTCAGTTTTCTTCATTCAATCCATACTCTACCAATTTATTATACAGCGTTGTCCTGCCGATACCCAGTATCTTTGCAGCCATTTTCTTGTTACCGGCTGCTTGTTTCAAAGCACGCAGGATACGTCCTCTTTCTTCATCCCCGCTCTTCAATGTAAAACAAGCGGAAGTAGCGGACGGTTCATTGTCAAGTTCCAAATCGGCTTCGGTTATCATATCGCCTTCTGATTGCAGGACTGCCGTCTGTATCTTCTGTTTCAACTCGCGCACGTTGCCCGGCCACGCATGGGCGAGCAGGGCATTACGGGCAGATGCGGCAAAACCTTTTACTTCACGTTCCAACTCACGGTTTGCCATTTCACGGAAGAACTCGGCCAATGGCATGATGTCTTCCGGGCAGTCGCGCAAGGGCGGCATGGTTATCACATACTCCTGCAAGCGATAGAGCAAATCCTGCCGGAACCGCTTTTCCGTTACGGCTTTCTGCAAATCCTCGTTGGTTGCAGCCACTATCCTCACGTTGGCTGTTTTGTCCTCCTTTGCTCCGACGGGACGGTAACGGCGTTCCTGTATGGCGCGGAGCAGCATCTGTTGCATCTCCATTGTTAGGTTGCCCACTTCGTCAAGGAACAGCGTGCCGCCATCCGCTTCCAGAAAATACCCCGTCTTGTTTGCTTCGGCACCCGTAAACGCGCCCTTGACGTGTCCGAAGAAGGCGGATTGTATCAATGACGGGGACAAGGCTCCGCAGTCTACTGCCACAAAAGGTTTATCGGCAAGTTTGCTTTGTTGGTGTATATGTTGTGCGATATGTTCCTTGCCCGTACCGTTCTCGCCCAGTATCAGCACGCTCATCCGGGTGGTGGCTACAAGGCGCACACGTTTCTTGATTTTCTGATAGGCTTCGCCCTGCCGGACGAATATCGGAATGTTCCATTGTAGTCGCTTTTCATGTTCTTTTTGCAGGGTGCGGATAAGCGGTATCAGTTTATCCTCCAACAACTGTTTCTGTATGTAATCCTTTGAGCCGAGCTTCATACTTTCCACTGCCGTATGCACCTCCCCGTAATTGGTCATAACGATAAACACCTGTTGTTTGTCGTTGGCACGCATCCACCGTAACAACTCTATGCTTTCACCGTCGGGGAGGCGTAGGTCGGCAACGACAATATCATCCACCTCTGACTTTGCCAATAGTTTCTTGGCAGTGGCAAGATTATATGCAGACATAGTATCGAAGCTGTCTTTCTTCAGCAGGTTGCAGACATAATCGTTATAGACGGGGTTGTCCTCAATCACAAATACTTTCATCCGACGACCTCCTTTCCTTTTGCGCAAGTTCTATGATAACTGTTCCCATACGAAGCATGGCATCCACGCATTTCCGCAATTCCATTTCGGAACATTCAGATTCTTGATGCAGCAGTTCATACTGGTTCCACAAGGGTTTGTCAGCACGGATAACAGCCCATGAACTTCGCTGACGGTGTATCCATTCGTCCAACGCCTTGCGGTCATTCCTCTCCATGATTTCCCGGACAGCCTGCATATCCTTTTCTGTTTCGGTTATCAGATGGTCGAGCATCGCCCGTTTGTCACCATATGCAAGCAGAGAGGACAAGTCGGGAAGTTCATCCTTGTCCGTACTTGTCAAAAGGCATTTGTCTGATACAGCAACCAGTTCGGAAATGGAAAATGGCTTGAACAGGCAGGCGGTAAATCCATTTTCCAACAGCTCCTCTTCGCTGCAACTGCCGGAGGCGGTCGCCACGACAATGGGAATCTCTTTCGAGTTGCTGACACTTGACGAGCGTAACAACTCCAACACCTCATAGCCGTTAATCTCCGGCATCTTCATATCGGTTATCATGAGGTCGTATGTGTGCTGCCGCATGGCTTCCATTGCATCGCCAATAGTGGTGAACGTGTCGCAATGCACACCTATGCCAGCATACATTTCCTTTGTCATGGATAATACCATCGGATTGTCGTCCAATACGATGACAGAGTAAGGTCTTTCTATATGAGCCAGACTTTCTGCGCCTGTCTGTTCTTTAATACCAATATCGGCAGTGTTCATTGGCAACTCCACAGTAAAACGACTGCCTTCTCCTTTTTCGCTTTCCAAGCGTATAGTGCCGCCAAGCATACCGACAATCTGTTTCACAATGCTTAACCCCAATCCGAAACCGTCTTGCGTTGCGGCGTTGGAAAGCCGCTCGAACGCTCCGAACACTCGCTGTTGTTCTTCCGCACTCATGCCGGTTCCGGTGTCCTCTACTACAAGGGTCAGCCTATTGCCGTCATAACTTATGACAAGTGAAACGCTTCCGACATTCGTGAACTTGACGGCATTGCCCAGCAGGTTGTCGCATATCTGTATGATGCGCTCCTTGTCGCCATTCAGGATAATACCCTCCGGGCACTCGATGGTAAGTTTAAGATCTTTTGCTTCTGCTTGTTGCGTAAACTCCGTTTGCAACAGCTCCGCGATGTTTTCCAAACGAAACGGACGGACATTCGCCTGTTCCTTGCCGCTGTCCAAGCGGAAGAAGTCAAGCAGGGAGTTGAGCATGTCGGTCATTCTCTTGGAGGCTTGCAGGATATTGTCCGCATAACCGCTTATCTTTTCTTCTTCGTTGTCCTGCATCAGTTCCGCATATCCATGTATGGCAGTCAGTGGTGTGCGTAGCTCGTGGGTGATGGTGTGCATCGCTTTCTTGCGTGAGGCTATCAACGATTCGTTTTGTTTTACGGACTTTTGCAGTTGCCCGATTAAATCTGTTGTCTTATGTTTGTACTGCTTGATGCGGGTGGCATAGCGGTGAATGATGATGTATGAAATAATAAGCAACAGCAGCATGACACCCGTTATGATACCTACCTGCAAGAACGATCTTTCGCGCATGGCGGATATTTCCGCCTCCCGTTCCTGCAAGTCAGCCTGCACCTTGTGGTCCATCTGCTGGATAAGGGTTTGCAGTTGGCGGTTCAGTTCCGCATTGCGGCTGGCAAGGCTGTCGGCATATTCCGACAGACGATGGCTTTGGGCACGTTGTTGCGCTATCATATCACGGTTCAGTGTGTAGAGCATCGTGGTGGTCGTCGTCGGAGGTGCTTCCTGTTTCTTGCCGAACAACCCGAGAAAACCTTTCCTCCTCTGTTTCTTCGGCTCTTCCTGCCTGCTCGTTTGCACTATCACCGGCACCTGCTTGGCTATCCGGCGGTTGATGTCCGCCTGTTGTTCCAGAGCCTCCATGATGGCGCACAGCCGCTTTTCCTTGTCCTCCAGCAAGTGGCGCACGCTGTCTATGCGCACCGATTCGTAATGGCTCTTGAAGCGGCAAAGCATACTATCCACCGTCATCCGTTGCCGCCGGTATGCCGCCACATCCTTATCGTCCCATTCCAGCACCGACTCGCCCAAAAGAGACAACTCCACCACACCCACATACGCATCGTGTGTTTCCTTGCGGAAGCGGTTGATTTCACGGTTCTCCCGTTCCAGCAACTCCAAGTCGCGCCATTCTCCGAGCCACGTGCAGATGATGCCGCCCACCAGCAGGACTATCAACAGATAGCCTGCGGCAAGCAGCTTGCGGAAATGCTTGGTAGTGGTAACGAATTGTTCGCTCATTTGCTGTTTGTGTAAATACCGTTATTTAAAATACGCATATAGGTCGTGGAACTTCGCAGGTTCATGGATGAGAATGGCGGCCATGCTGCCTATGACCGCCACCAGAATTATATATCCGAATAGAATTCTACTCCTCAATGAAACAACCATTCTTTCCTTATTTACAATTGTTATAATTATTAAGGCATCTGACCACCGGCGATAGGTGGAATTTCTGTTAGCATGGGATTTCCCGGGATTGAGTTAAAAATTCTTTGGCCACGTATGGCTTGACTTGGAGGAGCGTTTTCATTTACATCAAGCCGATAACATCTATCGTTAAATGTTATAATTCCCCAAATACCAATGGTTCCTGGGATTCTCGCCAATCCTTCAGTAGGTTTAAAAAGAACAACATTATCTATTATTCGATTTTGAACCGCCTGATTCCATGATGTTTTAATACTATTGTTAGGCGTTGGAATATGAGCAACATACCTAATGCCATTGTGCCTAAAACTGGCCATATAACACCCCGAAAAACCTGAACTTAAAGTATCTATGCCATTTGAAGCAACGACTGCTATTCTATCCGCAATATATATGACACAGGCATAGTCTAATCTAAGAAAACGATAGTTACGGGTATATCCTTTTATTTGAAATGTCAAATTACTTTGCGTGACAATCGGAGGACTCAAACTTATATTATAAATATTTTGATAATGAAACCGTGCAATATTTGTCATTACTGCTTGACTGTTTGGCAATCTTAATGCTTGAATCAAATTCATATATTTACTTACTGTTACTTTCGTTTGTTATAGGCTCGATACATGATGCCATTATATCCATCAGTTTAGATAGACCTTCGGTCTGCGGCTGCTGACTGGCTGTCACATGTATCTGGTATTTTGCCGTTTGGTTGGTCATGCGGGTGTTCTCGCGGGCGGTCGTGACTTTGCCGCTGATTTCCGCATTTATAAACCAATGTTTTGCAGAAGCTTTTGCCTCTACTTCTGCGTTGGTAGTGCTTTTTACGTTTGATGTATCGGTAACCTCCATCTGGAAATCGACATCCACGCGATCTATGAGCAGGGAAGGAATAGGCACCAATCCTATAAACGGAGCCTTGACACTTTGTGACATTGTTGTCATTTTTCTATCCTGCTGTATCGGTCTTTCGACATCGAATTCCAATATACGCGCTTTATTGCCGCTTTTACTATCAAATGCAATTTGCTGGTAGAAATTCCATGCTGTCGCTGCCAATTCCTGTTGTGCTTCGGCTGCTGCAATAAGTGGAGCTGCAATAAGTTCCCGCATGGGAAGCCCCTTGAATTTGTCAGTCACGTTTGAATCTGCTTTAAGAACTGGAGAAGTTTCTCTGTTTTGAGTCTCTTCCAATGCAGCGGAGATAATTTCTTTCGCCTGTCCGCTTACATTTTCATTCAAGTTTTCCGCATTTTCTTGTTGCCCTTGGTTCTTTATTTCTTCTGCCATAACATTTGAATTTTAAAATTGTTAGATATTTTTTACAAAATCGTCAATAATTCGGGAAATGCTCTCCGGAGTCTCCTGAACCTTAAAATTGACGCAAACCTCCATGACATCATCCGCATCCGGTTTTATGTTGCTCATCTGCATCTGGAGATTGGCTCTTTGTGGGCTGGATAACAATAAGTTGTTTTCTGGAATCTGTGATTCCACGCTTCCGACCTTCGCCTTGAACTTTATCTGCACATTATCCATCGCAAGATAATGATGGGATATCAAAGCTATAAGTGGAATATCAATAGTCTTGTCTCCAACCATGATTTTTTTCGATTGGAACGTATTTGCGTTATTTGCATTTGTTCCTTCAAAAAGTCTGGTCAGATTTTGTATCTGATGATTCTGCAATGTATCTTGTGCACAGTTTACGGCGTATTGCAAACCATTCATAATATCAGAGAATGAATTGGTTTGAACACTGTCCGGCTCATCGTCATTATTTTTCTTGTCTCTGTGAAAAAGTCCCATGTTTTTAATTTAATTACTTGATTTGTTGCCTTTAATGAGCACCAATCTTGACAATGTCCGGCTTACAGTTTCCATATTTACACTGGAGTCTATATTATTATTAACAATGCCTTGATGCCAAAACCTATATGGTGGATTCTCCGTGTGTTCCAGCACGTCCTCCTTTTTTTATTGGGGTTATACTTCGGTTAATGTTCGTTGCGGGCGGAACTTTTCCGCCCGCAACGGTTTACTGCTTCCTCAAGGTAGGCAATGCTCCGTTAAGTTCGTAACGCCACTCTGAGCCTGCGTTCTGCAAGGCGGTGTTCATGGCATCGACGGCTTTCTGCCAGGTAACGACAGAGCCGTCCACCTTCGTGGCTCCGGTGCTTTCCCTATTGTAGCCGATGCCTTGTTCATGATTGTTCTTCCAATAGCCGGCGGTCACGGTGGTGTAGTTATTTCCCAAAAAGCCGCCGATATGTACTTGGCCAGTGCTACTACCCGTACTGGTTACGTTGCCCGTGGCATAGCAGGCAAGGAGGCTGATTCCTGCGTTCATTCCCACCAGACTGCCGCCAGCGATATTCTTTGCGGGGTTTATTTCTATGGTCACGTTGCCCGTGGCATAGCAAGCGGTCAGGGTGGCACTCGAATTCGTCTGACCTGCCACGCCGCCGACATCGACCGTTCCCTTCACTGTGGCAGAGGAACTGCATCCGGTGATGGAACCGCCTATTTGAGCACCCACCACACCGCCGACATACACCGTGCCGCTGACGCTGCCCGACACCGAGCAGTTTTCAATGGTGCCCCAGCTATATCCTACCACGCCGCCAATACTGCCGCCATATATTTGATTGCTTGTTATCTGTACGCCCTCCATCACCACGTTCTTCACCGTACCAGCTCTATTGAGCCAGCCGAACAGACCCGCAAATTCGTCATTTGTCGTAAAGGTCAGCCCCGTAATGGTATGGCCGCCACCGTCGAAGGTGCCTTTGTATGAGTTGTCGTAGTCTGTGCCTATCGGTGTCCAGTCTTTGCCTGTGAGGTCAATGTCAGTGTCGAGGGTAATGTTAATGTTGCTCTTACCTCCGTTCACTAATTCGGCTATATTCATCAGACCATCGGCGGAGGTCACGGTGTAGCTGCCGTCGTCCTCTATGATATAGCCTTTTGCCGCAGCGAGGGAGACGGTGTAGGTATATTCACCGCCCGCCTGCCAGTCGGTAGCATTCTTCATCTTATAAACGAAGGTCTTGCCGTTGGTGAAGGTGCAGGTGATAAAGGTAGTGCCAGCTGCCACATTTTGCGGGGCTACGATGGCGGTGTAGGTGTTGCTGCCCTTGTCATACGGGACGATTATATCCGGGTTGTCGCCTTCGGTGGAGAGACCCGTCAACTGCACGGATGCCAGCCCCTCGGTGTAGTCCGTCAGAACGACGGTCACTCGCGCCGTGCGGTGGGTGAAGCGGAGCGTGGGGCTACCGTAGATCACCTTCTGTCCGTCGGCTACGATGAGGTCGCTGGTCTCAAAGTCTTTCTGGGCACTTTGGTTGGCTTTTACCTTTACCGCAGGTGGGGTTGTCTCGCCAGCGGTGTAGGGCCACCACGCTGTGACGGTGATGTCGTTGTGGTTGGTCCAGTAGTACGGGTCGGTGGAGGTCAGCGTGGCGCTGGTGGGGTCGGCGGTGGAGGGCGTCACGTTGTACGTCTTCACCATGCCGTCCATCAGAACTGCCACGCTCTGCACACCCGTCCAATTGCCATTCGCGGGGGCACGGGTGCCGGCGGTGGCTGTCGCGGCGGGATTCAGCCCCGTGGCGGTGAAGACGATGGGTGTGCCTTCCGCCCCTTCCGGTAGGAAGCCCGCTTCGTCCTGCGTGCAGGCGCCCAATAAGAGGGCGAGCGCTGCAAGTGCAAAAAATCTTATCCTCATAATATCTGTTATTTTATTACTCTGGTTCTTTCCGTTGCGGGCGGAACATTTCCCCCGACGGTTTACTGCTTCATCAAGGTGGGCAATGCTCCTTTAAGTTCGTAACGCCACTCTGAGCCTGCGTTCTGCAAGGCGGTGTTCATGGCATCGACGGCTTTCTGCCAGGTAACGACAGAGCCGTCCACCTTCGTGGCTCCGGTGCTTTCCCTATTGTAGCCGATGCCTTGTTCATGATTGTTCTTCCAATAGCCGGCGGTCACGGTGGTGTAGTTATTTCCCAAAAAGCCGCCGATATGTACTTGGCCAGTGCTACTACCCGTACTGGTTACGTTGCCCGTGGCATAGCAGGCAAGGAGGCTGATTCCTGCGTTCATTCCCACCAGACTGCCGCCAGCGATATTCTTTGCGGGGTTTATTTCTATGGTCACGTTGCCCGTGGCATAGCAAGCGGTCAGGGTGGCACTCGAATTCGTCTGACCTGCCACGCCGCCGACATCGACCGTTCCCTTCACTGTGGCAGAGGAACTGCATCCGGTGATGGAACCGCCTATTTGAGCACCCACCACACCGCCGACATACACCGTGCCGCTGACGCTGCCCGACACCGAGCAGTTTTCAATGGTGCCCCAGCTATATCCTACCACGCCGCCAATACTGCCGCCATATATTTGATTGCTTGTTATCTGTACGCCCTCCATCACCACGTTCTTCACCGTACCAGCTCTATTGAGCCAGCCGAACAGACCCGCAAATTCGTCATTTGTCGTAAAGGTCAGCCCCGTAATGGTATGGCCGCCACCGTCGAAGGTGCCTTTGTATGAGTTGTCGTAGTCTGTGCCTATCGGTGTCCAGTCTTTGCCTGTGAGGTCAATGTCAGTGTCGAGGGTAATGTTAATGTTGCTCTTACCTCCGTTCACTAATTCGGCTATATTCATCAGACCATCGGCGGAGGTCACGGTGTAGCTGCCGTCGTCCTCTATGATATAGCCTTTTGCCGCAGCGAGGGAGACGGTGTAGGTATATTCACCGCCCGCCTGCCAGTCGGTAGCATTCTTCATCTTATAAACGAAGGTCTTGCCGTTGGTGAAGGTGCAGGTGATAAAGGTAGTGCCAGCTGCCACATTTTGCGGGGCTACGATGGCGGTGTAGGTGTTGCTGCCCTTGTCATACGGGACGATTATATCCGGGTTGTCGCCTTCGGTGGAGAGGCCCGTCAGCTGCACGGATGCCAGCCCCTCGGTGTAGTCCGTCAGAACGATGGTTACCCGCGCCGTGCGGTGGGTGAAGCGGAGCGTGGGGCTACCATAGGTCACCGTCTGTCCGTCGGCTACGATGAGGTCGCTGCCCTCGAAGTCTTTCCGGGCACTTTGGTTGGCTTTTACCTTCACAGCAGAAGGGGTTGTCTCGCCAGCGGTGTAGGGCCACCACGCTGTGACGGTGATGTCTTTGCGGTTGGTCCAGTAGTGCGGGTCGGTGGAGGTCAGCGTGGCGCTGGCGGGGTCGGCGGTGGTGAGCGTCACGTCGTATGCCTTCACCGTGCCGTCCATCAGGACTGCCACGCTCTGCACACCCTCCCAGTCGCCGTCCACGGTGGAACGGGTATTGGCGATGGCTGTCGCAGCGGGGTTCAGCCCCGTGGCGGTAAAGACGATGGGTGTGCCTTCCGCCCCTTCCTGCAGGAAGCCCGCTTCGTCCTGCGTGCAGGCGGCAATGCCGAGCAGCAGGGCTATGGCTGCAGATGTATGGATGATTGTTCGTTTCATGATGCGTGTTGTTTAGGGTTCGTTATTGTTTCTTTTGCAATACGGGCAGACCGTCGGTGCCGAGTACCCACTGGTAGTCGCCAGCGGTGAGGGCGGTGTTCATGCCGTCGACGGCTGTCTGCCATTTCACTGTCGCGCCGTCCACCTTCGTGGCATCTACCGTTCCTCCAAAATTACGGAATTCTCCTCGCTCGGCATTGCCTCCCCAATAACAGGAAGTTATAGTATTGTAGTTGAAACGCACTATAGCTCCAGATTCATAATCTTTCAATGTGCCGTCAAACCAGCAAGCTGTGATACTGCCATAATTTAAATCGGCTATACCACAAGTTCTACCATATGCAGAAATTTTTCCCGTCACAGAGCAGGCAATGATTTGACCATTATTTTGATCCACTATTCCAGCTGCTGATCCATTATTGCCATATAGATTCACATCTATGAGTTGTAGGTTCTTTATCACACCACGTAAATTTAATAACCCAAAAAGTTCAGTAGTCGCTGCTGAAAAGTTTAATCCCGTAATGCGGTGTCCCTGCCCATTAAAGACGCCGGAGTAACCTGGCCATGTGCCTATCTGTGTCCAATCCTTACCCGTCAGGTCGATGTCGGCGGTGAGGGTGCAATTTATCGATTCGTCCTTTTGTGCGGCTTTGTTCCATGCCAGCAGGCCGTCGGCGTTATAGACCGTGTAACTGCCGTCGTTCTGTATAGAATAGCCTAAATCCTCAGCCTCGCCGCTTTCGCCGCCACCGTCAGCCCAGTCACCGATGGTGCAACCCTCTAACGTCAAGCCGGTGGCGTTCACCTTGACGGTGTATTTATAGCGGTTGCCAGCCTCTAATACGACGTTGTTCTGCGGGCGGAAGTAGAAGGTGCCGCTGCCGAGTTCCACCCGGATGAACGGCTTGCCTGCCGCAACGGTCTGCGGGGCGGTCAGTGCCTCGTAGGTGTTGCCGCTTGCGTTGTAGGTCTTGATGGCGGTCGGGTTGCCGTTATCGGCGGACAGGCTCACGAGGATCACCGTGGCACCGGCAACGCTCGTGAATCCCGTGCCGGGCTTCAGTTCGATTGTCACGCGTGCCGTGCGGTGGGTAAATTCAAGAGTCGGGTTGTTAAATTCCACCTTCCGGTTCTCAGCAGAGATGAAGTCGCTGTTCTGGAAGTCAGCCAATTTGCTTTGGTCTTCTGCCACCTTCACGGCAGGCATCTGTGTGATGTCGGCATTGTTGAAGGGCCACCATGCCGATATGGTAATCGGGTCGCGGCTGGTCCAGTAGTACGGGTCGTTCTCGCGTGAAAGCGTGGCACTCTTGAAATCGGTAGAAGCCGTTACGGTGTATTCCTTTACCGCATCGCCCATCTTGAGTGCCACGGAAGTGACACCCAGCCAGTCGCCGTCCACAGCGGCACGGGTGGAAGGGGCTGCCAGCGGCGTTGCCTCTACGGACAATCCGGTGGCACGGATGATGACGGGGTATTCACCTTCGGGCAGACGGTTATCGCCAGCAAGTTCGTCCTGCGTGCAGGCGGCGAGGGCGAACAGCAGTGCGGTGGCTGCGGGGATAAATAATCTATGTCTCATAAGTCTTTATTCTAATCGATTAATTATTAACATCCTACAGGTCAGCACCCACATCTCCACCGTCTATATCGTTCCACTTTGCAATGGTGGCTTCGCTGACTTCAAGGACTTTGTTGCGTACCTTGACGGTATAGGTATGGTTTCTACCCGCCAGCAGTGCGCCGTCGGGCACGGTAAGTGTGGCATGATATTCCTGACCTTTGTAATTCACAACCAACGGCAGTGATGCAACTGTCTGCGGGAAGAGGATGATTGATGACGTGAGAACGCCGTCTGCCAAATTCATGGCCAGTTCTCCGGTCTGTGCCCCGTTGTCTGCGGTGGCAATACCGTCGGCCGTGTTGAACGTACCGGTGAGTAACAATCCGCCCAGCGTGTAACGTTCAGGCTTGACCACGCTGAAATCCACGCCGTCGCCCGCCTCGAAGGTAAGGGTTATCCGGCTCATGCGGTGGTGGAAGGAGTTGTCTTCACCGCCTTTGCCGGTTTTGTCGGTGAAGCTCACTACCGGGCTTTTTTTGTCTCCCGTGGCTCCTGTGGCAAAGAGGAAGTCAATGGCAGACTGATTCTGCTGCGCCGTGGCATCGGTCGTGGCTGCGAGGATACCTCCCGCCGCGTTGTACGGATAGTAGGCGCGGAAAGTATGGGCCTTTGTATCTTCGATATAGATGACCTTTCCTTCTGCCTCAAATTTCCCGTTCTTCAGGATGAAAGGCACGTTGCCGTACTGGGAATCGTTGCCGATGTCGGTGATGCCGATACGGTCGCCGCCAGTCCAGGTAGTTCCGCTGGCGCGGGTGGCGGGGGCGATGTCGGCGGTAAACTGGGCGGCCACGGGGGCACCGTTCAGGTTCTCGTTGTCGTTGTTGCAGGCTGCCAGTGCGAGGGCGAGCATCGCAAGTGCAAAAAATCTTGTCTTCATTATATCTGTCATTTTATTAGTTACAAATCGGCATTTACATCATCACCTTTCACTTCTTCCCAGCCGTTGATTTCGGCTCCGTCCACTTCCATGCCTTCGGGAGTCTCAACCAGCGTTCCGCCGAGGGTCAGCGATTCGCCCTTTCCGGTGTTGAAATCCTTGAGGGCTTCCGTGAGGTCGCTTTTCAGCGTGGTGGGGCTCGGGTTGCCGTCAGCATAGCGGATTTCACCCGTCAGCAGTTGTTCCGTGCCGGTCACACCCAGCAGCCGCACCGTGGCTTTCCACTTGCCGGCATCGTCACCTTCGGTAATCTTGGTGAAGGGCAGCACGACGTTTGAAGCGGCTCCGTAGGTATCGGTAGCGAAGTCGAGTGTTCCGGCTGCACCCGTCAGATGGGCAACAATCTCCGTGATGCGTCCGGCGGCATCACCCGTCGGTTTGATGATGAGCGTCAGTTCGCGTACCTGCTGCTTCATTGCGGCGGTCAGCGGATAGTCCTTGTCTTTCTCGATGGTCACCTGTTCCGTATAGGTGAAGAACCATCCCGGGGCATTGTTCACAAAGGTATCCGTGCCTGCCCGGGTTCCCGTGGCTGCGGCAATGGTGGCTGTGGTGCCGTTCACCGTGATTCCTTCAGTCGGGTTCCACACCGCAAGGGTGTAGCTGCCCGGAGCAAACAGATGGTCGGGGGCATGGGTGGCGGAAGTCTCCGTACCCGTATAGTCACCCATGGTGACCGTCCACGTGGCAGGTATGTCGATACCCTCACCGCGGGCCGACCAGTCGGCTGTCACCGCAATCTTCCCGCTGTCGGGGTGTGGCGTGTCATAGAGCGTGTCCTTCACGCAGGAAGAGAGCAGCACGGCGGCTGCCATTCCCATCATATTTATATATTGTCTTGCTTTCATATTCTATTCCTCCGTGTTAGAATAACTTCCATACCAATGTCACACCGGCATTGATGGGGCCCCACCAGTCCTTTGTTTCGTTGCCGCGGCGTACACGTACACCGTCGATGACTTCATATTTTTCGAAATCGGCATTCAGGTAGCCCAGACCGAGGTTGAAATCAAGAGCCAGTGCCTTGTTCAGCCGCAGCTGATAGCCGGCGGTGATGCCGCCACCCATCAGGTCGCCCTGCTTGCCTGCTTCGGAGAACTTGTAGTTGAACTGTCCGGCCTTGAACATCGCGCCCAGATACCAGGCTTTCTTCTCACCCATATAGTAACGCACTTCCGGAGCCACTTCCCAGAGTGCATAGCGGCGGTCCTTGTCACTCCAGCTCCAAGAAGTCCACGAGCCGTTTACGGCAATGCCCCACGATGGGCAGATGCGCCATTCAAGTCCTAAATCGGGTGTCAAGGTAGCCCAACGCAGCAGGTTGGCACGCAGGGAGAGATGATGATCATTTGTAATTTTAGTTTCCGACGGCGTGTCGGCAAGTGTATTTTGTTGAGCGGCTTTCTCGGCTTCTGCCTTTTCAGCGGCAAGTCGGGCTTCTTCCGCCTTGCGCTGCTCTTCGGCAAGTCGTTCCTGTTCGGCACGCTTCTCGGCTTCCAGTCGTTCGGCTTCCGCCTTGCGTCGTGCTTCCGCTTCCGCATCCGTCACGGCTGTTTCCTTGACCGGTACCGTCAGGCGCACAGTGACAAAGTCTCCCTCTGTCGCATGGTTGCGGGTGATAAAGTTTTCTTCCTTGATTTCCGCACGGATAATCAGTTCGGATTTCACACGGTTGGCACGGATCTTCGCCGTGGCAAGGTTCTCGGTTTCACTGCCCAGCGAGTTGCAGTAGCCGTCAACCAGCAGCGGCAGCCTGCCGTCAAGAATGTCCGTTCTGTTGCGCTCGATGCATTCCAGCAGGCGGGCAAGTTCCGTGTCATTGCCATTCCAAGGCACGTAGAACATGTCCTTCTGCGTAACGAACCGGAAGGTGTAGGTCGTGTCTGCTTTCTGCTGCGCAATGACAGGAAAAGTTACCGTCATCAGCCACAGAAACAGGGTGAGAAAAGTGATTTTTCTGCTCATATAAACTTGAATTTATTATCTTTGTCTTCTCCAAAGGTAATAAATGCCATTCAGCGCCCAAAATATTACAAAAACTTTTTCTGTTGAAATACAGCGTTTTATAAAAATTGTCGTTTGAGCACTTTTCAAATTGTCGTTTGAGCACTTTTTTTTGTCGAATTAGCACTTTTTTGTCGCTTGAGCACTTTTTGAAAATGAGCTTCTGAGACCTTTTTCATCGGCTTTTTACCACACAAATTATTCCAGATTTGCTTTTTTCCACTTGCCAGGCGTACATCCTTCCTTCTCTGTAAATGATTTGATAAAGTTACTGCGGGAAAGAAAACCGGAAGACTCAGCCAGCTTCTGTATATTGATTTCCGGATGCTCCTTCAGTATGTTTTTCGCATACTCCAACCGGAGACCGGTTATCCATTCGCGGAATGTCATTTTATACGTAGTCTTGATATAAGCGGAAAGATAGGTACGGTTCGTATGAAGTATTTCGGACAGTTCTTTTATGGTAAGTCCCTGCTGGACATAGCCGTCTGTCTTTATCCAGTTGGCCACTTTCTCTATAATTTCTGTATAGGACACTGGAACTTCTTTCTCAGAAACTATTTCAGGTTCTGTTTCCGTATCTGTCAGAAGTTCTTCTTCAGACTGTATATCTTGCTCAAAAGCATTTTCCACCTGTTCATAGAACAGCAGGTAGTTCTGATAGCTGTAGAAAAGATAGCTGTAGAACGGTATTGACGACAAAATCCAGATAAAAACATATTTGTCTGGCAGAAATGTCAGCAATCCGCATCCGACACCGAAGATAACAGCCCAATAAGTGAATATGGAAAGCCATTCGATATATGTGCCTATATCATCCGCCTGAGTTTCATTGAAAATCCGAATGGCTCTACGATATGCAATTATGACTCTGCGAGCTAAAACGATTCCAAAAACGACTAACCATACAGCTAAAGCAAATAAAGAGATTTTTTGCATGATTCCGCTTGGCAACAGGAACAACACAACTCCGGAAAGAGTTGAGAATATAATCCATAAAATGATATGTGTCCACACACGCCGTTTGGTAATGTAAAAACGATCAAGCAACATTATCAATGCCGAACTGAACAGAGAATAGCACAGGAAGTATGTGGACATGTTCATCAATATGGCAGAATCCGCATTTTTGAATCGGATACCAAAGAAGAAATGTACCGAATAGTTTGCCGAAAGCAGTAGCATAGCTATACCCATAATCTGTCGGGAGCGGAGATAATTCTTGAAAATTTTCTTTTCAGGAGTCTTTGCAAACAAAAAATAAAAGCCGAAGAATAACATCAACGGCAGTGCGGTATAAAGTGAAAAACTGTATATAGATGGTTCCATTGTTATGCTTATTTGATTTTGATACAAAGTTACGTCTTTTTCTTCACAAATAGACACATAATCTATGATTTAACGTTATAGATTCGGTCATATTAGATTGAAAAATTATTAGAATTAAAGCCAGTGGTGAAAAATTCAACCACTGGCTTTTTCTGTCAAGACTTCGATATTAAAGTTTTACACCTTTGGATTCCGATAAACCGGGTCTCCCTATAATTAAATGACTGCGTACAAAGTCCACGTGCGGGCTTTCCGGCTGTTGTTCCGTCTGTTTTTTCTCGTTGCCTTGCCGGTTCTCTTCTGTGTTTTCCTGAGCCGGAGCCAGCTCAAGCTGTATCTTGCGGTCCAGTGCGGCGAGTTCGGACTTCAGCTGTTTCAGCTCGTCCTCCTTCTTCCACACCTTGCCCGCTATCTCCTGCAACTGCGGAATCTCCTTTTCCAGCACTTCGTTCTTAGACTTGTACTGGTCGATGATGGTCGGAATCCTCTCCAATGCGTTCAGAAAGTTTCGTGCGGCAGCAATCGGGTCTGCCATCGCCAGATGCCCGTTGTTGTAGGTGTACTTGTAGTTCCCCTCCACCACGAAGCGGTTGTCGGTGAACTCCAGACCTTCTTTGAGTGTCCTCTCGCTGACCACCTTTATCGGAAAGCCGTAAAGTTCCCCGACAGCCTTGTACAGTCCACCAGTCGTGGCGTTCTTGGCGATTTCCTGCAAACGCTTACCGATGACCTTCTCATCCGTTGAATCCACGCCGTCCACCTTGACAAGATTAAGGCGGCTGCCTTCCTTATCAGTCTGCACAACGGAAAGAAAACGGTTCCAGTCTTCCGTCATGGCTTCGATGAAAGCCGTGTTGTTGCGCAGTTCTCCCGTCTTGGATTCCAGCTTGAACTCCGAATCGCGCTTGCCCTTGCCCCACGACTTGCGTTCCCCTTCGAGCGAGGCGATACGCTTCTCTAATTTCGCCTTATCCAAAAGGTCGGTATTGCCGGAGAGCAACGCCATATACTCCGAGAAGTTCATACCCGATTTTTCGTCCATTGCTCCCTCGTCGATGGTACGTGCGCCCATCGCTCCACTTTTGAGCTGCGATATGAACGTCTGCTTGCAGTGCAGCAGATTGAACTTGTAGCTGTCCAGCGACTTTTCCACCGCGTAGATGATGATATCCACGTTGTTCTCGGCAAAATGCTTAGCAATCTCGTTCCCGGCTCTAACACCCCGTCCGTCACGCTGTTGCAGGTCGGACGGTCGATCGGGTAGGTCAAGGGCATTACTGCCCTCTTCCCCCCTCAGAACCGTACGTGAGAGTTTCCCCTCATACGGCTCAAGCTTTTCTAAATCTCTATTCTTATATAGAGACCGGCTCATACTACTTCTTTCTGTTGTCATTGGATTTGAGGGATATTTTGAAACATTCGTCATGAACCAATATATTGCACTTTCGTCCTTTTTGAACGGTTGGCAGTACATTCCATGCCTTGTGCGTATCTATCGGCTCTCCACATATTGGACATATTCTCCCTTGCTTTTCCCATAGGTGAAGCAAAGATTTACGTCCTTTTAGTGATACAAGCATTTTCGACTTCATTCTCTTGTTGAAGTATAAACGACAATCCGTGTCAAATGGATTCATATCTCCTTTAATCTGCGTATATGGCAGGAAAGGGAATGAAGACGAGAGCGTCAGCAATGTTAGCTGGTCATCCTTCCCATTTGACTTCTTGAACTTGGCAGCAAATGTCCAACTATTACCTCGGATGTTATGCCAATAACGGTCTTTAATCCATCGCTTCCCTTTCTTGGAATGGCGACGTTTAGCCCATTGCCATAGGGAGAGGAATATTTGATGGTCAATTCTGTGAAAAGAATCACGCGTTGCACCATGCTGATAATAAGCTCCCCAACCTCGGATTTTAGCGTTCAACATTCTGATTAAAGACTCCTGCTTACAACCCTTATTGCCTTTTATCACCTTACGGATATTCTCCATAAAGCGTTTTTCGGCTTTCTTGGTCGGCTTGGTCAATATTTCATTGCCGTATTTGCGGATATTAAAACCAAGAAAATCGAACCCGTCACGAATGTTGGTTATCACCGTCTTTTCTTCAGACAGGGTAAGCCCTCTTTCCGCCATGAACTCGGCTACCAAAGGCTTGATTTCGTTTTCAAGCGTTTCTCTGTTCTCACAAGTGATGATAAAGTCATCGGCATAACGTACCAGATTCACCATTGGAGAATAATGTTCCCCTTTTATGGTTCTTCTTTTATATCTCTCTGCGAGAACTTTCTGCAATCCGTCTAATGTCATATTGGCAAGCGTGGGAGAGATTATACCACCTTGAGGTGTACCCTCCTCTGTCGGGAACATCTGTTTATTAAAGATATAGCCACATTTCAACCATTTTCGGAGCATCGCCTTATCCATCGGAATGTTGACGAGTAACCATTCATGGCTGATATGGTCAAAGCACCCTTTTATATCCCCTTCCAAAATCCATTCGGGAGAATAGCCTTTTCGAAGGATATTATGACATTGCGTTACTGCATCCATACAACGACGTTCCTTACGGAATCCGTATGAACGAGTATCGGCTGTCGTCTCAGCTACTGGTTCCAATGCCATGAGGTAGAGTGCTTGCATGGCTCTGTCTTTTAATGTAGGTATTCCCAATGGGCGCAGTTTGCCATTACTCTTTTTGATGTGAACTCTTCTCAAGGGCTTCGGCTGATAGCCTCTGCGTCTGAGGTCGTTTATTGCTTGCATTTTTGTTTCGGGTTTCTCCCATGTTTCCATGTCAACCCCAGGGGTATTACCCCCTCCGTTAGAAGTAACCCTCTTTACGGCTAAGGCTTTTGCGTAAAAAGAGTGGGTCAGCGTCCACTGCAAGGATTTCACCTTGTTGTGTTTGCCGTCCTTTTGAGCCTTTACAATACGTGCTTGTAGCTTTCTAACAGACAGCTCTGCCTTAGTCCAGTCAATGCTGTCCCAAAGCGTTTGCTGATTGTCAGCAGGTGCACACGATGTTTTGTTCTCGTTCATTTGCTTTCCTTCTTTTGAAAGTTCTAAAAGTTAATTGTAAAGAATCACCATTTGACAACACTCGACTTGCTTGCCTTCCGAATGTCGTCACAGAAGTCTGCCCACTTTCGTGTCGGATGATGTTGTCTGCACCAGCTCGTGATGTCGACTCAATCCGTATCCGTTCCATTACAGAACGGCATTCGCTTTTTCTGTTATCTTATACCTGCATACCATTCAGCGTTCATTACTGTCTGCTTACCTATCAATCTGTATGACAGGAGATATACAGGCTTACCATGTTCCACATAGATAACTGACGGATAGGTTAGGTTCTGTCTCATCCTCCGGCGGTGCTTGTGTCCGTGTAATCCTACCATGGAGAGGATTAGCCGACCGCTTCCCCTTTGGGGAGAGTGTATCAGTATCTTACACTCTTTCGTGACATTACGAAGTTTACTAACAGTTCGCTTACGCTAACCATACTATCCAGCCTCGCCACTCTACGGTATGATACTAACCGTACTTGACTTTCCCTCACGGTGCTGTCTCGTCTTACGAAAGTGTACTTTGTCCCAACCGCTTAATACAGCATTAAGGTGCATCGGTCGGTAGGCTACCGCTGACGGAACAGCGGGTTAAAGCTGATAC